>Ga0206130_10008989_pt1 | contig 10577 bp, 8 predicted proteins | sample Helgoland_Spring_9_FD_148637 | JGI IMG/M metagenome (GOLD analysis project Ga0206130, IMG submission 148637) | Pelagic subsurface seawater microbial communities from Kabeltonne, Helgoland, North Sea - Helgoland_Spring_Bloom_20160512_1 | ecosystem: Environmental > Aquatic > Marine > Epipelagic ...
GTGGCGCCTTTTTTGATGCATATAGCCCCGAAAATCTTTAGTGTTAGTAGTAAAAACGTATGAATCTTGACCCTTGACCCAACTTGTATTTCTGGAAGTTGCTAATCGATTTACAGTCAGATCATCATCTCCAGAAATTAAAGGTTCGTATTCAAGTGCTTTTGATTCAAGGAGAGCAAGCCGACGTAAAAGTAAATTTCGACCTAATCCCATGTATGGATTCCCCATCTCCAGGAATCCTATCATTAAACTAGCAGACTGTAAAGTTTCGAATAAAATAATGCGATTCAAAAGCCCTGCATCCTTTGTATAAGGACTAATACCTAGCACAATATCTATCGCTGGACTGTGTACCCCTTCCATCATTAAACTAATCCATTTGGAAGAACCTGGCATACAATCAGAATCGGTAAACAATAGAAACTCACCGCTTGAAGCTGCTATACCTAGGAGCAAGGCTGAGCGCTTTCCAGAATTTACAGTAGCATTTTCATTGCGAATGAGTCTAATACTTCCATATTCCTCCACAAAGCTCTGTAAGGCGATAAACTCCGCCTCATTCGATCCATCATCTACTATTATCAATTCATAATTAGAATAATTTTGATTAGTCAGATATGGTAGAGTACGCTTAAATCCTTGGGTATTATTTTTTATTGTAACGATTACCGACACCCTGGAATCCTGTGTACTTTTTTTGTTTGCCACAAGCATTTCACTTTTCCGTGAAAACAAAAAGTTCAGCCAAAAGTAAAGTTGGATCACAAAACAGAGTATCAAAAAGGAAATCAGTATATTAGGTATCAAGGCTGTATTTTTCAATGTTAAATTAAGTCCTCATCCTAAAAATAAGCTTTTGAAGAAATAAAGTTCCTCCTAGCAATTGCTTATTTTGACAGAAATTAATATGCTATGCTAATTCAGTTCAGCTATAATGAAACTACTTACCAAGTCGACCTAGACCAAGGCCTAGATCTTTCAATACCTTTAGCACATGGCGATAGACAGGTAAATTGTTTCTGGGCCCCACCATTTGAAATTAGCCCAGTGCGAACAGACCAGTTCATTGGCTCCATTGAAGAAGGTGGATTAGTTAACTTCAAGAATGTACGTATTAACCCACATGGGAACGGAACACATACTGAATGTATTGGTCATATTAGTAAAGAAGTATTCAACATTAATCAAGTGCTCAGAAAATTCCATTTCCCAGCTCAGTTGATTACAGTAATTCCTCAAAAATTAGATAATGGGGATCGAGTGATTGGACTACAAACTCTTCAAATGGCCATGGAAGGCATCGAATATTGTCCAGCACTTATAATAAGAACAACACCAAATGAATCTGCAAAGAAAAAACAGGTTTATTCAGGCACAAACCCCTGCTACTTCACCAAAGAAGCTATGGAATATATTGTCCAAAGAAAGATTGAGCACCTGCTTGTTGACATTCCGTCTTTGGACAGAGAAGAAGATGGTGGCAAACTTGAGGCGCATAATACGTTTTGGAATTATTGGAAAGATATCACCACAGCTAGAACGGCATGCACGGTTACTGAACTCATCTATGTGGAAAACACAATAAAAGACGGAATGTACCTACTCAACATACAGATCGCTGCCTTTGAAATGGATGCAAGTCCTAGCAAACCTATACTCTACCCATTGATCAATTAATCCTCCATTACATTTAAATCTGTTTCACCATCTACATCATAACCGAGGATCCTAAGCATAGCTTTTGACGCTTGAGATTCCTTATAAACGGTATCCACTAATTCACCGTCTGCATTTCTATAAACAAGTACATGCTTAGGTGAAGGAATCAGACAATGCTGTATACCCCCATAACCAGAAACAGCATCTTGATAAGCACCCGTATGAAAGAACCCAATATAAAGCGGTTCAGTATCTTGATCATCTATCATTGGAAGATATACCTGCGCTTGATGATCCTCAGAATTATAGTAATCCGAATTATCACAGGTGAGGCCGCCAATATTGACGCGCGTGTAGCGATTCTTCCATTTATTTACTGGAAGCAAAATAAATTTCTCATTCATCCCCCAAGTATCCGGCAATGAATTCATAATAGAATTGTCAATCATATACCAAAGCTCAGCATCATTCTGCTGCTTCTTTGCAAGTACTGAATAGATCATCGCCCCAGATTCACCAACCGTATACTTTCCAAACTCAGTGAATATATCTGGAGCCTCAACACCCTCTTGCTCACACTCCCGCTTGATAAGATCTACAATCTCTCGGATCATATATTCATAATCAAACTCAAAACTCAAAGAATTTCGAATAGGAAGTCCTCCACCAATATTGATAGAGTTCAGACTTGGGCAAAGCTTCTTCAATGAACAATAAAGCTTAACTCCTTTCTTCAGCTCACCCCAATAATACATGCTATCCTTGATGCCAGTATCTACAAAAAAGTGCAGCATCTCAAGCTTAAACTTTGTACTATTAGCCAAACGAGTTCTATAAAAGTCTAGAACCTTAGAATTACGAATACCTAACCTAGATGTATAAAATGAAAAATTTGGTTCTTCCTCTGTTGCTACTCGAATACCAATCTTACAGGTATCCGCGTGAACATACTGCTCATATTTTTCAATCTCTTCAATATTATCTAAAACGGGGATAACATTCTTAAACCCGTTGTTTATTAGATTACTTATGCGCCTTGTGTATGTATCTGTTTTAAATCCATTATTGATAATGGTGATTGATTTATCCAGCTTTCTCTCCTTATAAAGGGCCTCAATAAGATCAAGATCATATTCAGAGGAAGTCTCCAGATCAACATTGTATTTTAGAACTTCATTAAGGACAAAATGAAAATGGCAACTTTTCGTGACATAACAATAACGATGTTTTCCATTATAATTAAGATCAGTAAAAGCGCGTGAAAAGAAGGCTCTGGCACGCTCGATTTGTTCACCAATTTTAGGTAAATAGGTGAGCTTTAAAGGAGCTCCATACTTTTCGATAAGGTATTTTAATGGAACACCATTAAAAACTAAATTGTCATCCTCAATTGCAAATCCTTCCTGCGGAAAATAAAAGGATTGCTCAATCAAGTCAATATATCTGTCTTTCATTTAAAAAAAATAATCCATGTAGATAGATCAAAATCGACAGCTGCAAAATAAAAACATAATTTTATCAATGTTGCCTTTCTGTAAAAATAAGTTACATTTTTTTTGTTTACATCTTTGAAAAACAATGTAATGCCAAAATGTGTTACCTTTGACCTGTACACTTAAAATATAGTAGATAAAATGGAAAATAAATCTGTAAATCAGCAACCTATAATGCTTTACACCGAACAAACTCCAAATCCGGAGTCTCTTAAGTTCGTTACAAACAGAATGAATTTTAAAGGTACGGCTGATTTTAAAACAGAAGAATTAGCTAAAGAATGGTCAGCTTTGGCCTCAGTACTATTCGAAAAGCCTTTTGTAAAAGGAGTTTATATCTGTAACAACTTTGTTACAGTTACTAAAGAATTAAACTACTCTTGGGATGACATTATGATGGATCTTAAAACCTTCATCAAAGAATATCTAGAGTCAGGAAAGGAAGTCGTTAAGGAAGGTTATCAAGAAGCAATTTCTGAAATGGAAATGCAGCAATCTGACATTGTGTATTCAGATGAGGATAAAGCGATTGTAGTAAAAATCAAAGAATTAATCAATACTTATGTGCGTCCAGCTGTAGAGATGGATGGAGGTAATATAGAATTCAAGTCTTTTGATAAAGGAATAGTTAGTGTAATTCTTCAAGGATCTTGTAGTGGTTGCCCTTCTGCAACAGTAACACTCAAGTCAGGCATTGAAGGAATGCTAAAACGAATGGTCCCTCAGGTCACGGAAGTGGTTTCTGAAATGGGTTAAATAAAAAAGCTTGATCAAAATGATCAAGCTTTTTTTTATTGTAAGAAAGAATTAAAACCCGATTTTAGACTTTATAGAATCTACTAAAGCAGGAGAAACTTCTTTTCTTTTAAACTTACTTCTTATAAACAATTGAAAATCTTCATCGTTTTCTAATCGCTTAAAATACTCAGGATTGGTTTTTAATTCTTCCGCTAACTCTTGCTTAGCATCAGAAGACAATCGTTTTTCGAGTGAGGAGGAAATGAATTTATTTTCAAATTCACTTGCCTTTTTCTTTAAATTAGACATAATCAAAGAGTTTTAGCCTGATTTACAGCTAATTGCACTTAGCAAAAAACCGAAACATCATACCGTTTGGGGGGGTAGGATATTTTCAAACATTAAAATTAATCATTCAATAACCTTTAGAACTAGCATAATTTCTTAGCTTTTCTCTCAGTAAGTTTCTGGCTCTGTGCAATCTAGATCGAACAGTACCAATCGGTATTTCCAGTATTGTGGCAATTTCTTCGTAAGTAAAGTCTTCCACATCACAAAGTAAAATAACTGTCCTGAAATCTTCCTGTAGTGTATTGATGGCGTTGGTAATTTCGTCACCCATCATGTTTTGGAACATTTCTTCACGCAGGTCATGAAAACCTTTAAACGCTTTTTCGTCTTCGTCTTTGAGGAGATTTGCTTGGTCGATGTCTACGGCTTGAGGAGCCTTTGATTTCTTGCGATACTCGTTAATAAAGGCATTCTTAAGAATCCTAAATAACCAGGCTTTTGCATTGGTCCCCTCATCGTACTTATCAATAAACCGATAAGCTTTCAAAAAAGTTTCCTGAACCAAATCTTCGGCATCAGACTGATTGTAAGTCAGATGATAGGCAAAGTTATTTAGCGCTTCAATCTGCGGAAAAAATTCCTCTGTGAAAATTTTTGCTTTTTTGTCCTTCATCGATCTTACAAATTGGCTGCGAGAATAATGTACTTATAATGGAACAACAAATAGATTATGTCTAATCATTAATAACAATTATACAAATTTATAAGGAATTTACAATCAATAATTATAGAAATTAGTGATTTCTCTTTATCCATCTTTTTACTAAATCAACAAAGCTCCAGACATCCTCAAAGGAATTATACATAGGAACTGCTGCTAGTCGGATTACATTAGGTTCCCTCCAATCACATATTACACCATTCGCAGAAAGATAATCAAACAATTCTTTGCCTATACCATCCTGTGTTAGCATACTCAATTGAGCACCTCTTTGCTCAGCAATACTTGGCGTTATTATCTTAAAAAGGTCGCCTCCTTCAATCCCATTGATCAAAGATTCCATATAGCTAGTAAGCTTTAGGCTCTTTGCTCGTAAAGCTTCAATACCTGCCTCTTCAAAGATCTCAATACTTGATTTCAATGCTGCAAAGCTTAATACCTGTGCATTACTCAGTTGCCAACCCTGCGCTCCTTCCATTGGAATAAAACCTTTTTCCATTTTGAAACGACTTTTTTCATCGTGTCCCCACCAACCTGCAAATCGTGGTAATGTTTTATCCTGTCCATGCTTTTCATGCACAAACACACCACTTGGTCCTCCAGGACCTGAATTCAAATATTTATATGAACACCATGCTGCAAAATCAACATTCCAATCATGTAAATTCATAACAACGTTTCCAGCAGCGTGTGCAAGATCAAAACCCGCAATTGCACCGGCATCATGAGCACAAGCAGTGATACGTTCCATTTCAAAGAATTGTCCCGTATAATAATTTACACCACTGAAAAAAACCAAGGCCACACTATCTGAATGCGCTTTGATCGTTTCCTCTATGTCTTCTGTACGAATATAATCTTCTCCCGGCCGAGCCTTAACTTCTACAATAGCATCTTCTGGATCAAAACCATGAAACTTCACCTGACTTTCTACCGCATACTGATCAGAAGGGAAAGCCTGCTCCTCCATAATAATCTTAAATCTCGTATTCGTTGGACGATAAAAAGAAACCATCAATAAATGCAAATTCGTAGATAATGTGTTCATCACTACTACCTCGCTATCTCTTGCTCCTACTAATCTTGCACTAGCTGGCGTAAGTAACTTGTGGTAGTACATCCAGGCATTGTCTCCGGTAAAATGTCCTTCAACCCCATGAGCTGCCCAATGGTCTAATTCAGCAATCAATGCCGCTTTAGTCGATTTAGGCTGCAAGCCCAAAGAATTCCCACAGAAATACAAGCAGTCTTCACCCTTGTGTTTCGGAAAATGATATCTAGATCTATATATTGAAAGTTCATCTTGTTGATCAAGCATTTTTGCATGCTCAAGCGTTCCATATTCCATGTCCAAATTCTTTTTCTGATTGTGAGCTACAAGGTAAGCAATTCTAAAAATATTGAGGATATCAATATGGGGAAGTATAAAACAAAAAAGCCCGGAATAAATTCCAGGCTTTTAGTGGTGCGAGGCGGACTTGAACCGCCGACTCATGAATTTTCAGTCCATTGCTCTACCAACTGAGCTACCGCACCTCCTCTTTTTCAAGACCACTAACCTTCGTTAGCGGTGGCAAATATAGAAGGAATAATTTTTAATTACAAGCTATTTTTTAGATTTTAATCTTGGTCTTTAAAAAAAAAGCAAAGCAATAGCCTTAACGCTCTTAACAACAAACAATTATGGCAACACATATTTTTTCTTCTAAATTACCTAATACTGGGAAAAGCATATTCTCTGAGATGTCAGCTCGTGCCCGCGAAGCAAATGCCATAAACCTATCCCAAGGTTTTCCAAATTTCGATTGCGATCCACAGCTGATTGAACTTGTATCAAAACATATGAAACAAGGCAAAAACCAATACGCTCCGATGGCTGGAATTGAGGCATTGAGGATAGCCATTCAAAAAAAGATCTATACCCATAGGAATATTTCTATCGATATTGATTCCGAGATCTGTATTACAGCAGGAGCCACCCAAGCGATCTACACGGCTATATCAACTGTAATCCAGCCAAACGATGAAGTGATTTGTATAGACCCCGCATACGACTCCTATAAGCCCTCCATAATTGCCAATGGAGGAAAAGCAATCTCTTATGCTCTAAAAGGCCCTGCATACAGAATCAATTGGCAGGACATCGAAGAGCTGATGTCTGAACAAACCAAGCTATTTATAATCAATAACCCCCATAACCCAACTGGAACAACATACTCAGAAGAGGATCTTTTAACATTGGCAAGACTTGCTGAAAAATATAATTTTCTCGTCCTAAGCGACGAAGTTTATGAACACCTCGTATTTGACAATCAAAAACATATCAGTGCATTGGAAATACCCGAATTGCGCAGTAGGAGTTTTGTTTGTTATTCATTTGGAAAGACCTTTCATATCACTGGATGGAAAATGGGCTACTGTATTGCACCAGAACCACTAATGGACGAATTCAAAAAACTACACCAGTTTACAGTGTTCTCCGTTAACACCCCCGCACAATTTGCTATTGCAGAGTACCTAGAAGAAGAAACATGGAAAACACTCTCCGCGTTTTTCCAGAAAAAGAGAAACACACTCCTCGAACATTTAGAAGATAGCCCCCTACAAGCAACAGCTAGCGAAGGAACGTACTTTCTAACGGTAGACTACAGTGCTTTGAGCAACAAGAAAGATCATCAATTTGCCATTGACTTAATACAAAAGATTGGAGTAGCAACTATCCCTATTTCTGTTTTCTACGAAAACCCACCGAACGATACTCGCCTGAGAATCTGCTTTGCCAAGACAGATGAACTCCTTGAAAAAGCAGGCGCCCAATTCAAAAAGCTTTAAAAAAAAGCCGACAACTTTAACAGCTGTCGGCTTTTTTTAATAGGCTCTTTCGTCTTTTTTCTCCATATACAACATGAAGGCTTTGTTGACAACCCTATTTCCACCTGGTGTAGGATAGTTGCCAGAGAAGTACCAATCTCCTGTATGATTTGGACAGGCATCATGCAAATTCTCAATAGTTTGGAAAATCACTTCAACCTCTGCATTGATATCTTTAGGTGTAAGCAGTTGCCCTATCTTCGCTGAAACCTCATCATAAGTGAATTCCTTATATAAATCGGCAACATAATTCTTAATCTCCTCCTTAGGAAGCTGATCTTGCTTCTTACACTTCTCATAAACCTCATCAAGAAGATGCTCTCTATTGTTATCGTGTAAAAGTTCGACCAAAGCCCTAAAAGCCACAAACTCCTTCATTTTACTCATATCAATTCCATAGCAGTCTGGGAATCTAATCTGAGGAGCAGAAGATACGACAACAATCTTTTTAGGCTTAAGACGATCAACAATACTGATTATACTATCTTTCAAAGTCGTACCGCGCACTATAGAATCATCCACCAGGACAAGAGAATCTATTTGATTCCTCACAATTCCATAAGTCACATCGTATACATGAGACATCATATCACCTCTAGAATTATCATCCGCGATGAAAGTTCTTAGCTTAGCATCTTTAACAACAATCTTCTCGACCCTCGCCTTTTGATGGAGTATACGCTCTATATCTTTTTTCTTAGCATCTGGTCCAAGTGCCTTGAGGTTCTTAAACTTCTCCTCATTTAAGGCATCCTCGAGCCCTTTTATCATTCCATAAAAACTAAACTCGGCAGTATTTGGAACAAAGGAAAACACCGTATGATCCCAATCGTGATTAACTGCCTTTAATATATCTGGCACAAGATTACTACCCAATTTTTTACGTTCAAGATATATATCTCTATCTGTCCCTCTCGAAAAATAAATTCGCTCGAAGGAACATTGTTTAGGTTCAGGAATATGATCTACAAATGGTTTTTGAGATACTGATCCGTCACGCCTAATGATTAGTGCATGACCAGGAGCTACCTCTTTCACATCATTTATAGAAACATCAAGTGCGGTTTGAATGGTTGGACGTTCTGAGCAAACTACTACAATCTCTTCGTCCTCATAATAAAATGCTGGACGAATACCTCTAGGATCTCGCATAACAAAGGCATCTCCATGGCCAATAAGTCCAGCCATTGCATATCCTCCATCAAACTTCTTTGAAGCTCGCTTCAATAGACGCTGAATATCCAAATTCTTAAAAATCAATTCATTGATCTCCTCGTTTGTATATCCATCTGGTTTAAACCAAGTATGTAAACGCTGTACCTCATCATCAAGAAAATGTCCTATCTTCTCCAAAACAGTCACTGTATCTGACATCTCTTTGGGATACTGCCCAAGATTTACCAGTTCTTGAAAAAGCTCATCTACATTCGTTAGGTTGAAATTACCTGCAAGCACAAGATTTCTGCTAATCCAATTCGTTGGTCTCAAGAAAGGATGCACATTCTCTATGCTATTCTTTCCATGTGTTCCATAACGAAGATGACCCAAGAGCAATTCCCCTGTAAATGGAATATTCGCTTGCAACCACTCAGGATCTCGAATCTGCTCCTCCTCAAGTTCATTAAAATAACTAAAGGCATGATTGAAGATCTCCTTAAGCGGCTGATTAGAATTACTTCTTTTTCGACTTATATATCGCTTCCCAGGTACTGAATCTATTTTTATGGTCGCAATCCCAGCTCCATCCTGTCCACGGTTTCTAATTTTCTGCATCATTAGTTGCAGTTTGGTCAAACCATAAAGAGCCGTTCCGTATTTATCTTGATAATAACTTAATGGTTTCCTAAGTCTTATCAGGACAATCCCGCATTCGTGTTTAATTTGATCACTCATTCTAAAACGCTTTATACCCCTAGTTCTTGATAATATTATTTATAGTTGGTCGTCTGATTAATTCAGAACTTACACTTTTAACTTTCCTTTCCTCAAAAGATATATCATTATTAATCCTAAAAGTACAAAGATAATAGATATAACCTCAGCCTGAGTAGGTTGTATGCCCAAAGGCCATTCATACTTTACATTTACACGAATCTTTTCGATAAAAAAGCGCTCTACTCCATTCATGATCAAATAGATCGCAAACAACATCCCCGGCAATTTCAATCGAGATTTTATCCGAATCAATGTAAATGCTAAAAGTAAGGATACTATTAATTCATAAATAGGGGTAGGATATACTGGAGGCACTAATTTTGTGCAATAAATGCCTGAACAACCTTCCATCAATACCCCAGACTTGGCAACATTATTTGGATAATCATACGACCATAGCCAGTCTGGTAAAAACCACCACTCTGGAATCGCAGCAGCAACTATCCCCCAATCACCATCACCAGAAAAATGACAGCCTAACCTTCCAACACCATATGCTATAAGTAAAGCTGGAGCAACAGCGTCGGCTACATGTAAAAAAGGAATATCATTACGCTTAAGATAATATCGCACACCAAAGAAACCTCCAATAAGTCCGCCATAGATCGCTAATCCACTTCCGGATAATAACATTTCAAGTGGTCGCTGTATAAATTCAGCCGGAGTCTCCAATACAGCAAATAATTTTGCCCCAATAACTCCACAAACAGCAGCATATACTGTTATGTCTCCAATCTTATGATGAGGAAAAATTGATTTTTTTTCAATGATAGGCTTTGGAAGCGCATTTTTGTTTATTTCCCAGTATTTGAAACCCGCAAACACTATTAAGCCCAGTAAGCCCAATAAAAAATCACCCTTCGTACTTA
>Ga0206130_10008990_pt1 | contig 10577 bp, 1 predicted proteins | sample Helgoland_Spring_9_FD_148637 | JGI IMG/M metagenome (GOLD analysis project Ga0206130, IMG submission 148637) | Pelagic subsurface seawater microbial communities from Kabeltonne, Helgoland, North Sea - Helgoland_Spring_Bloom_20160512_1 | ecosystem: Environmental > Aquatic > Marine > Epipelagic ...
GGATAGTCAGGGAGCTTGTCTTCCAGTTGAAATTCAATTTACTGATGCTTCATCTGCGAATACAGACTCATGGTTATGGACCTTTGAAGGAGGGACACCAGCAAGTTCAACAGATCAGAATCCACTTATATCCTATGACGCCCAGGGCGTTTATGATGTTCAGCTTATCGTAAGTAATGAACTTGGATCAGACACACTGCTCTTCGAGGATTATATAGAAACTTTCGCATTGCCTGTTCCGTCATTTACTGCTTCAGGTTCAGGACTTGATATAGACTTTACCAATAGCAGTCAGTTTGCAGATACTTACTACTGGGATTTTGGTGACACAAATTCTAGTACAGAAACAGATCCTTCACATACCTATGGTGACGTAGGCGCGTATTCAGTTACCTTATACGCTATAAACAGTTGTGATACCGTTTCAATTACGGAGCTGTTGAATGTAAATCTAGGTCCTCAGGCAATAATCAATTCAGATCTTACAGAGGGATGCCCTGATCTGACTGTTGCATTTGATGATGGCGCATCTCCGGATGTGGAAACTTGGGAATGGACCTTTGAGGGAGGAAATCCTTCTTCATCTACAGATCAGCAACCTACAGTTACTTATTCAGCTCCTGGTAGTTATGATGTACAACTTATTGTTGGAAATACAGATGGCACAGATACACTATTGTTAGAAGATTACATAACGGTATTTGGATTGCCAGAAGCCGGATTTACTACAGTGATTAACAATGATGGAGTTGCATTTACCAATACTTCAGTGAATGCAGATACTTATGAATGGCAATTTGGAGATGGAGCTATTTCAAATGAAACAGATCCTGTTTACACATATAGCTCAGATGGTTCATATACTGTTCTTTTGATTGCAGAGGGGCCTTGTGGAATAGATTCTATTAGTCAAGATGTGTTGATAGTTACTCCACCAACTGCAGACTTTACCATATCAGCTGATTCAATATGTGAAGGTAGTTCTGTACAGTTCACAAATAACTCGTCTTCTAATTCTACAAGTTTTAACTGGTCATTTGAAGGAGGAACACCTTCCACCTCGACATTGGAGAATCCAGAAATATTCTATTCTGCTCCTGGGCAGTACGATGTCAGTTTGATAGTTGGAAATGCTGCTGGTCAGGACTCCATGTTCCTAACAGATCTAATAACTGTGAATCCAAATCCTGTAGCTCAGTTTTCAGCTTCTGTAAATGTGGGTAATTTGAGTACCACAAATACTTCTTTAAATGGACTTCAATATGAGTGGTATTTTGGTGATGGGGGAGAGAGTAATGTATTTGAACCTCAGTATGATTATATAGAAGATGGCACTTATGAAATATTATTAATTGTTTCGAATACTTGTGGTATAGATAGTTTTACGCAGGAAGTAGAGATTGTATTACCTCCAAGTGCTGACTTTGAGGCAAATTCTACGAATGGATGTGCACCTTATGAGATTGAGTTTTCTAATCTTTCTTCAGATAATTCAGATACTTATTCTTGGTTATTTGAGGGAGGAACACCATCCACTTCAACAGCCGAGAATCCTGTGGTTATCTATAATAATGAAGGCTTGTTTGATGTGCAATTAATCGTTAGCAATGCAGTAGGATCTGATACACTTAATCTTGAAGATTATATAACAATTGGATTGGGGGTAGTTGCGGATTTTGAAGCTTCAGTCAATGGAACTGAGGTGAACTTCACAAATACTTCTAATAATGGCTTGACTTATTTCTGGGATTTTGGAGATAATCAGACTAGCAACGAGGAAAATCCTGTTCATACATACGGCTCAGATGGAGTATATACAGTTACTCTAAGTGTTACTAATGACTGTGAAACCGTTGATATACAGCAAGAAGTAATAATCTCAGTAGGTGCTCCAATAGCCTTATTCGAGTTTGATCAAGAATCGTTCTGTACTGGTGCTGATGTTGAATTCTTTAACCTGTCTTCAGCGAATGCAGAATCTTATGAATGGACTTTCCCAGGCGGACAGCCAAGTACTTCTACAGAAGAGAATCCTATTGTTATCTATCAAAATGCAGGCGTCTATTCTGCCACTTTGATTGCTTCTAATGCCAATGGTACAGGAAGTTATGAGTTATCAGGAGAAATAATTGTATACGAAGCCCCTATTGCAGGTTTTGATCATACTGTTTCTGGTTTTACTGTAGATTTTATTAATAATTCTCAATTTGGAGTTTCTTACAGTTGGGATTTTGGAGATGGATCTGATCCATCAAATATAGATACCCCAAGTTATTTATATTCTGAATTAGGTACCTATACTGTAAGTCTTACAGTTATGAACCCGTGTGACACTTCTGTCGTCGAAAACACTGTGGTTATTGATGAAACAGCACCTTCAGCCTTTTTTACTGCTGAGCCAACGAGTGGATGTGCTCCACTTGAGGTAGACTTTATTGATCTTTCTACAGACAATGTTACAGATTGGTTCTGGCAATTTGAAGGCGGTGTTCCAGAAACTTCAACAGAAACAAATCCAAGTGTTGTTTATGAAAATATTGGAGACTTTAATGTAACACTTACCGTATCGAATGCTGTAGGATCAGATGTGATTCAGTTTAGCAATTATATTGAGATTGGAAAAGGTCCTGAAGCTTTATTTTCTTATCAGAATGGAGCCCTGGGAGGTATACAATTTATAAATAATTCAAGTGATGCATCCGATTACACTTGGAATTTTGGTGATGGAAGTACAAGTAGTGTTATTTCTCCACTTCATTTTTATGATGAGGCAGGCGTCTATGCTGTTGAACTTATTGCAACGAACGAGTGTGGAAGTGATACAATGATCATCGAGCTTGAATATACACCAGTTTCAATTGATGAAATAGGGGAATTGGAAGCTTTAGACATTTATCCAAATCCAACTAGTGGAAGCTTTGAGTTTAATCTTAGGCTTAAGGATCAGGCTGAGCGCAAGCTTCAGGTTACGCTTCTTGATCTTTTGGGAAGGGAACTTGAGGTTAAAGGGTACAAAGTACTAAATGGCACTTTGAATGCTGGTTTTGATATTTCTGATCTACCAGCTGGTTTATATTATTTAGAATTTGAATCTGAAGGAGAAAAGACTGTTGAACGAATAATAAAAATCTAGAAACTTTATAAATCGTGTACAGAAAGTGGGCAAAAATCTTAGTTGATTTTTGCCCATTTTTTTTATAGTACATCGCTTGACCTTCTAAGGTTATTCTGGAGAAAATTATTCTTTAATAGACTTGTACGGCCTTTTCAAAATCAAGAATAGAAATTTCTCATTACCTGCTGGACCATACTATTTAGAGTTCAAATTTGAAGGAGATTGATCTATTTATATAATAATAAATATATAACTATTATTAAATGAGTTATTTAAGTAAAGGGTCGGAATTTATTCATGGAATTTCGACTCTTTACTGTTTTAACATTACTTTTTAGGCACTTTGTCAGCTACAAATATTTACGTGATTTTAAGCTGTCATAAATATGCCAATTGATATTTAATCAAAATCTGGAATGAACAAAACATATATATTTAACATACTCAAATAAAAGTCTACCTAATATTCTATTCTAACAGGTTTTATCCTGGTTAAAAAGTTCAAATTGATAATTTAGACCTGGTACCCTTATCCGTCAATGGTCTCAACTTATCCTCACCTTAAGTATATCGCAACTGTCAAGTAAGTGCTTGTTTTATGGGATTTTAAAAATTGTTGTGAGTATGAGATTTAATTGCTTTAGGATTATTGCTATTGCCTTTTCGTTGATAGCAGTAAATGATCTTTCGGGACAGGATTGTTCCTGTGTGGATTGTCCAATAGATATATTTAATTTACAGACACATACTAGTACGATTGATGTACAGGTGGCAGGTTCTAATGATCTTGGAGATTGTGGTCTAAATCAAGTATGCTTCACTATTGCCCATACCTGGGTTGGTGATTTATCTGTTTCCTTGGTTTCTCCTTCAGGACTAAAGTATCTAGTCATGGCCGATGCAGAGAATATGCCTCCAAACGGTTGTGGAAATTCAGAAAATAATATTGATATCTGTATAGAGACTGGAACAAGTAATCCAATCACAAATAATACGGAATATATCTGCAATGGTACTGGAGCTTTTTGTATGGAAGGCAATGGTTATACTGTTCCTTGCGGTGGTGTAACGGATCCATTTGATGGAGCTTTGCAAGCCCCGAATTGTGATCTTGCTGATTTTAATGTTCCAGGCCATCCTGCGAATGGTCAATGGACCCTAGTCATAAATGATATTTGCGATCTTAACATAGGGCAATTGATTGATTGGTCCATCAGTTTTGATTGTGGTACCTCTTCATGTTTGGGTTGTGATGCGGACGGAGGTGATCTTACTTTTCCTGATTTTGAGGCTTGTATGGGGGCTGCTGAGCTCAATCTGGAATTAGACCCGGTATACATGGGTACTGCTCCTGACACATTGTTGTTTGATTATACCTATTTGATTATAGATTCTGGTTTTATAGTAGAGGTTAGCTCTGATCCAGATTTACAAAGTTACGGAGCTGGAATCTATTCCGTGTGTGGAATCTCTTATGAGACTGGCCAATTAGCTGCAGTAGAAGGACTCGTAGGTACAGCTTATTCTTCAATTGGTACAAATCTAGGGATTTGTTTTGATGGTTCAGCCAGCTGCCTAGGGATAGAGATATTTGAACCTATCGCGGCTTATACAGAACTTGTAGAGCTTTGTTTTGGTAACTGTTATACTGGTTTAGATGGAGTAGAATATTGTACTTCAGGATTGTATGTTGTCAACTATGAAAGTGATGGGGGCTGTATCTCAACAATGACCATAGACTTGAATATTGAAGAAGAATTCATTAGTACGGAGCAATTTTTCGTTTGTATTGGAGAGGAGGTTTTGTACAATAGCCAGTCTTATTCGGCAGGAACCTATACAATTTTGTTGAATTCTACCTTAGGCTGTGATAGTACAGTAACACTCTCCGTAGAGGAGGTTCCCGTTGATGCTGTTATTACTCCGGATGCATTGAACTTTGATTGTACAATAAATTTGATCAAGCTTTTTAGTACGGGCTCAACTTTTGAGAATTTAAGGTGGCTTGATGATGCAGGAAACCTCCTAGGAAGCGAGGATAGTCTTTCAATAAATACTGCTGGAACCTATTACCTAGAGGCCTCTACCATGGCATCTAATGGCACTTGTTTGGATAGCAGTATGATTATAGTAGATGATCTAGGAGAATTGCCTGAGGTACCTGTTTTTACTTTATTTGAAACAGGTCTTTGTGTCAATGAGCAGATTACATTTTGTGTATTGTTAGATAGTAATGTTGATACCTGGGAATGGGTTTTGCCAAATGGAGCAAGTGTTATCGGCGATGATAGCAGTCAGTGCATTGAAGTTCTCTTTTCAGAAATTCTATCTGGTGAGGAAATTTGTGTGTCAGGTCTTAATGCATGTGGTCAGGGTGTGTCATCTTGTATAAATTTAGATGTCGATGAAGAACCTCTTATTCTTAATGTTTTTGAAGATTGTGATCTAAGTACAGAAAGTTTTGATCTTGAAATCGTATTGTCAGGAATAGGGCTTTCAGTTGTTTCTAGCACTATTAATACATTTGATTTTGATGGTAGTACTTTTTCTGCTGAAAATTTAGCTGGAGGTCTTTCTTATTTTATAGAATTTGAATCTGCGAATTGTGGGTTGATTTCTGTTTCTAATACGAACGATTGTCTTTGTGGAAATGCTGACCCTTTTTTGGTTGGAGGTTCGCCTGAAAAGTGTATTGGTGAACCTATCGAATTCGTTAATACTGGTCCCTTGAATAATAGTTTATATGCGACAGCTTATATTCTTCATTCTGATCCTTCAGATGCGCTGAACTCTATTTTGATGATTTCTGATTTACCCATTTTTGAATATGATGCAGCTATAATACCTACTGGGGTCTCATTATACGTAACAGGTGTAAGGGGACAGCCATTGCCTATATCTAATGATCCTTTTATTGATCTAAATGATCCTTGTCTTACTTTCAGTAATCAGTTGGTATTTGAGTATAAAGAGCCAGAACCAATAGTTGCATATATACCTGATATCTGTATTGGAGACCCATTACAATTAAATGTTGAGGGAACTGGAGGTCCATTTATGGTCTATGTTAATGGATTCGGATACGACTTTTCAAGTTCCGGTAATATTCTTTTATTGCCGAGCGTAACAGGTAATTATACATTAGAGTATTATGAGGACGGAAATGGGTGTACTGTAGATATGAATATGAATCTATTGTATGAGGTTCATTTGCCTGGGGAAATAGGATTGACTACTTCTATAGCTGATCTGTGCAATTCAACATGGAATGGAGAAACTACAAGTGTAGATCTTTCTACATTTTTAACAAATAATACCCCAGGTTCGTGGACTGATGTCTCAAATTCGGGTGCGCTTTTGGGGTCTGTATTTGATGCCGAGGGAATTGAGCCTGGCATGTATACGCTTGAGTTTACCACTGATGTAATAGGATCATGTCCCTCTGAATCTTTAAGTTTGTCTGTTGAGGTAGTTGCATGTGCTTGCCCAGAGCTGGAATCGGATGTCTACACTATTTGTAATTCAGAAAACGCTTTAGATCTAGGTCTTTTTGTACCTATTGGATTAGAAGGAGGTATTTGGAGTTTAGATGGATCTGGGGCTGTTGGTTCAGCTCCGCTTATTGAATTTGGAGCCTTAATTTTCGATGCTACTGTCTCAGGAGATTTTTCCTTGTTTTATGATTATTCAGATTTAGGGTTTTTAGGTTGTCCTGCTGTTGATACATTGTATTTAGAAATCAATTCTCTGGAGCTTGTGTCTTTAAATGAAGAAAGAGTTGATATTTGTATTTCTGACCTTCCGTTGAATTTAAGTGATTTCGAACCCCAGGATGTTCCTGGCTCTTGGTCCTATATAGGCACACAGGATGTAGTCTTAAATGATGATCTGATTGAACTTGCGGAGGTGGGAAGTCATATACTTTATTTTAATGCAGATGCTACTCAAGATTGTACTATTGGAATGGATTCTCTTCAAGTTGTAGTTCTTGATGTTCCTCAGCGTTTGAATGCAGCTGATAAGTTTATTGAGAAATACTGTTATGAAAATGGAGTGCAAATAGGCAGCTCTACATTATGCTTGCAGACTAATTATGAATTTTTGTGGCATACCATATCGGGTTCAGCATTAAGTGATATTTATGCTTGTCAGCCATTAGTTACAGAGGCAGGGGTCTATGAGTTGATTGTTTATGATATGAACACGAATTGTGAAACTGTAGATACAGTTTTTGTATCAGATGCTGAAGATGCGCCAGGATTTGATCTTGTCATAGATCCTATCACATGTTTTGGAGACTCAGATGGTGGTATACAATTTAATTCCATTGACGTGACATATGAACCATACACGATGTTCCTTAATGGTGAAATAGTAGATTATCTAAACCCCATTGAAAACTTAGGTTCTGGTAGCTATGATTTACTAATGGTTGATTCGGAGGGTTGTACGATAGAAAAAGCGCTTACTATTTCTGAGCCTATTGAGATGGTGTTGAATTTGATGCCTTTTGATCCAATTGTTCAGATAGGAACACAGGTATCTTTAGAAGCTCAAAGTAATTATCCTGATGTTGTCTTTAATTGGGAAACTATCTCGGGCAACTATAATGATTATGGCCCATTTCTTGACCTTACCGTTTTCTTTAATCAAAGTGTAAGCTTGGAAGCAATAAACAGCGCTGGTTGTACACGCCAGCTCGAAATTGAGCTTGAAGCTTTAGATAAATATAAAGTTTTCGTTCCCAATATTTTTTCTCCAAATAACGATGGTATAAATGATGGGGTAACGATTTTTTCTGGTAGTGACATCAATATCATTCGCTCCTTTAGGATTTTTTCTCGATGGGGAGGATTGGTTTATGAAAACTATAATTTTTCTCCAAATGATCTTGATTTAGGTTGGAATGGTTTTGTCGACGGACAGAAAGCGGCGGAAGGGGATTATGTCTGGTACGCAGAGGTGGAAATTGAGACTGGAGAAAGCAGAATGTTTAAAGGGGATATTGCACTGATTCGTTAATTTTCGATTAATTTTTGATAAGTCGTTTTAATGACATAAATTTATGATAATTAGGTGATTGTGAATATAATGTTGGTTTAAAATTATGTGTTTTTTTGACTTCTAATTTGCATTTAGAAGCTCAAAAATAATGTAAATTATTAATAAGCCTGTTAACACCAGGTTTTTGAAAACTATAGAACAACACCTACACATGAACGACGCTCTTGCATCAGCAATCCGCAGATTATCTGTGGTATGCTTTTTTATGATAAATTCTATTTTGGCTTTCGCTCAACCTTGCGAATGTGCTAATTGTCCGCTTCCTATTACAGATAATGGTTCTTTTGATGGTCTTTTGGACGTTACAGTTAATGGACCAAACGACCTTGATTTATGTCCACTTGAACAGGTTTGTTTTACCATAGACCATACTTGGATAGGTGATTTGTCTATCAGTTTAACATCACCAGCGGGTTTGAATTATCTTGTAATGGCTGATGCTAATAATGCGAGTGGTGGTTGTGGTACAAATGAGGATGATGTTGATGTTTGTATAGAGATAGGATCAGCTAATCCTTTAACTGGTGGGGCTGAATATATATGTAACAATGGTGGAGGAGGACCTTGTTTAATTGGTGTTTGGAATGTTCCATGTGGTGCAACTGACCCTTTTGGAGGCGCCATAGCTGCACCGAATTGTGATTTAAATGATTTTAATATACCAGGGGATCCTGCAAACGGTACTTGGGCTTTGTCTGTAAATGATGTTTGTGCTCAAGATATAGGAACTCTAATTACCTGGTCTCTTGTTTTCGGGTGTGGGGTTATTGATTGTATATTATGTGAAGCAGATGGCGGTACATTGAATCAGCCTGATGTTACTTCTTGTCAATTTGATCCTAGTTTGAATTTAAGTGTTAGCCCAGATTATGGATCTGGTGTCCCTCCTTCAGCTACAGACTATGGATATGCATACGTAGTTACTGATCTAGCTACAGGTTTAATAAATAGTTTTCAGTTTAATACTAACTTCTCCGTATTGCCTGTTGGGGATTACTCAATCTGTGGATTATCCTATGCTTTCGTTGATGCAGGTATATATCCAACTTATATTGGTTCGCCTTATGCAGATCTTGAAGCTGATTTAGCCTTGTTGGATCCAGTTTTTTGTGGAAATCTTTCAACTAATTGTTTCGAGCTAGTTGTTGCTCCTGTGCCTACTCCAGGCATGGAGGCTGTTGATCTTTGTATAGGCGATTGTTATACATACAACGCAGTGGATTATTGTAATCCAGGGCTATATCCTGTGATGATAACATCATATTTAGGTTGTGATAGTTTAGTGAATCTAATGATCAGTCCATTATCTGATTCTAATGTGTTTATTGAAGGTCAGGTTTGTCCAGGAGAGACACTTGAAATAGGTGGAAGCGAATATCCTGTTGGTAATCATTATCTGGCGGATGTTGCTTATAATGGATGTGATAGTACCACAACCATTATAATTACGGAGTTTTATGTAGCTGCATCAACCTCCACTCCTCCTCCAATAACTTGTACAAACCCTTCAGTGATCATTACAAGCAGTGGTTCTTTTGGTTCTAGTTTTTTATGGTATGATGAGGATGGAAATCAAATATCAAGTCTTCCAGCTGTGGAAGTTTTTGATGGTGGATGTTATGATTTAGTTGTATCAAGAGATTCTACGGGAATATCTTGTTCGGATACAACGACAGTTTGCGTTGCAGAAATAATTGAAGAGACCGTAGTACCTGTTTTAACTGGTCCTACAGAAATATGTTTTGGGGATACAATCACTATTAATGCCTCTATAGTTCCTGATTATCAAGACTATACTTGGGTGCTTCCTCCAGGAGTTGAAGTATTGAATGGAGGAGATGGATTTCCTATTGCTGTTTTAGTTTGGAATAGTCCAAATACGGGGGCTGTCTGTGTAGTCGCCGAAGGCAGTTGTGGACCTTCTTTACCAGGCTGTTTAGATATTGGATTTTCAATTGCATTAGCACCTCCCGCTGTAAGTGGAATGGATCAACTTTGCCCAAGTGATATTGCTGATTATGTGTCAGTTTTATCTGGTAGTAATGGATTTAATTGGAGTTTGATTGGTGATGGGACCATACTTAGTGGTCAGGGCACGGATACAGTTTCTGTGCAGTGGAATAGTCCTGGGGTATGGCAAATATGTGCTAATGGTTTATCTGATTGTGGAAGTGGGCCAACGACTTGCTTCCCGGTTTTAGTAAATGCTACTCCAGCTGCTCCCATACTTTCAGGCCCGTCTTCATTTTGCGATTTGGATACCTTGATGTTTACAGCTCAGGCATTCGATCCTTTGAATACTGGATTTAGCTGGGATATTCCGGCTTGTGCATCGGTCGTAGGTGGCAATGGAGTTGATACTCTTTTACTTTTAATGAATGAACCTTGTGATTCAATT
>Ga0206130_10008991_pt1 | contig 10576 bp, 13 predicted proteins | sample Helgoland_Spring_9_FD_148637 | JGI IMG/M metagenome (GOLD analysis project Ga0206130, IMG submission 148637) | Pelagic subsurface seawater microbial communities from Kabeltonne, Helgoland, North Sea - Helgoland_Spring_Bloom_20160512_1 | ecosystem: Environmental > Aquatic > Marine > Epipelagic ...
TATTGAACTTCAATCAAGAGTCTATTCCGAAAAGGAATCAATGAGATTACTTCACTCTTTTTCATTTATAATTTATACTCAAGAAGAAGGTGATAGCAGTATCTTTCATACAATGAAGACACTAAAAATCATACTAAAATAAAAATAAACAGTTATAAAGCCACAAGAATTTAATACATTTTTTCTCCGACACAACTATTGGGTTGCAGATTATATTTTGTAAAAACAAGTTAGTTTAGATTATGTACAGGTAATTGATCAATATGTAGAAAAATAACAATTGGAAAACAAAAATAAGATTGAATTAAAATCAACAATTGATATGAAATGTAAAGTTTCTTGTAGATGAGAAAATACTTTTTTCCTAAAATTTTGTATCGGAGTGGTTTTTATATCGGAGTTAGTTATTTCTCCCTATGGAATTTATAGGGTAAATAATGATGAATTGAATAAATTTTAAATGGAAATTAATTTTATTTGTGAAATAAAACCAATTTTTTTTTAAATTGTAATAATAAAATGGCAAAATACGGAATACAAATTTTAAGTAATACAGGAAGTTTTGAGATTGGATTTTATCCTGATGAAAAAGTTGTTAATTACAGTAATGTAACTGAAATTATAAAAACAGTACTAAATGATGATGGTTCAGTTTTTATCTATGAAGAACGTAAAACTGACCCATCACAGGAGGATTATATTAAATACATTCAAGAATATGACCCTGAAAATAATCAAGAAGTAGTTGAAGAAAAAGTTTTTGAATCGGAGGATGAGAGAAATAGTTTCTATGACACATATAACTTTTAACAAAATCCATAATTATTTGGGATTATGAAATACGAAAAACTAATTGATTTAAACTTTACACTAATAGGATGTTGGAAAACTGATGACGATGGTCTTAATTATGAGGTTTTTGAAAATAATTCTAACGAATTCGAAATTGACAACTCACTTTATGTTTTTTTTGACTCAGAAAAGGATAGAATATTGTATGTAGGAAAAACTACTCAAACTTTAAAAAAAAGGTTTTATGGTTATATAAGAGGTAATGGACAAAGTACCAATTCTAAAATACACAATAAACTTGTTAAAGAAAGGAGTGGAAAAATTCTAATTCTATCTTTAAATGATGTTTATCCCTTTAATTGGGGAATTTACAATATAAATTTAGCTGCAGGGTTAGAGGATTCAATTATAGAACTTGAAGAACCTGAATGGAATGGAAGGTCCTCTGAAACTGAAATGAATGAAAAATCCTTAATAACAAACCATTCAGAAATAAACGATAAGTTTTTTATTGTATCATTATCTAAAACATATTTTGAAATTGGGTCGATAAATGTACCTTTAAAAAAATCTGACCTTTTAGGGAAACATGAAGATATTATCACAATTGAACTAAGTAAGGATAATAAACAAATTACAACCCAAATTAATAGAAATGCAGTTAAAAATCGTTCTGTAAGAATTAATCAAAATAAAGAAATCAAAGAATACTATAATAAATTTTATAACATAGGAGACAAAGTTAAAATTACAATTACAGATGAAGGAAATTTGATTATTGAATGAAATTATTTCTAAAATTAAAATTTTAGAAAATTCCAAAAGACGATGTCTCTAATTTTTCTCCTTGTTTTTTTGGTGTAGGGTCAGTTACTCGTGAATGTGATGTAAAAATTAATATGAGCACTGGTGAAATTTATCAAGCAGGAGAAAAAATAGATAATATGGAATTTTTTTATGGATGTGTTGATTCATCTATCGAAAGGGGTAAATGAATTAACTATGATTAATACAGATATTTCTAATTCATTATATGACATAGATTCAAGTCTTGGGATGATTAACTCTTCTTTAGATGATATATACTTTAATTTACCAGATAATAGAGGTAAATAAACTTTACTCTTTCAATTTTTATGAAACCCCACCAAATGGGAGGAGGTTTCTTGTAACTGAGAGAATACTTTTTCCCAAAATGGGTATCGGAGTGGTTTTTACATCGGAGTCAATTTTTTCTCCCTATGGAAAATGATATGTATTTTTATTTAACTTAGTAAAATGAATTTCAATAAATTAATAAAGGATTCAAAAGAAGGATTAAAAAGAAAAATCTCATCTAGAAGGGAAAAAACATCTATATCAGTTGAGGAATTCAATAATCTTTCCAAAAAGTATTTTAATCAGATAAGAGAGGGTGAAACCCTTACCATTAAGTATGATAAAAAAGATAAAGAAACACTTGTATTTATCTTGAGATGGTATTACAATTTATGGATTGATATTAAAAAAGATTCTATTGAGGTTTACTCTTGTTTTCCAAAAGAATTTGAAATAATTAGTGAGGTTAATAAATTAAACCATCCTCACACACCAAAAACCTTTAAAAAAGGAACTAAAATGTATTTTAATTCATCAAGTTATTCGTCGTGTAATTGGTTAAATGGTATTCCTCTTTGGAATAATAAAGGTGAGGAATTAGTTGAAGGTTTAACAACGAGTTGTCAAATTAATTATAATTATATTTCAATTATGAATTATTAATTATGAACGAGAAACTTATATAATTTATTGAACCCTGTGTTTAAGTTTTATAAGTGTTGAGGTTTCTCGTAACTGAGAAAACACTTTTTTCCAAAATGGATATTGGAGTGGTTTTTATGTCGGAGTTAGTTTTTTCTACTCTATAGAAATTACAGGATAATCATACATTTTTTTTGTAAATCGTAATATTGATGAAATCATTTTTCTTATTTATAATTTTAATAATAACATTTAGTTGTTCTCTACTTGAAAAAGAGGAGATTGATAATTCAATCTGTCCTGATGGAGATTGTTGGGTAAAACTCTACACAGATTTTGAGGAAGATTCAAATGGATACCATCATGTTACACCTCATTGGTTTTCAGAAACTTCCGGTAGGTTTGATTTACTCATTGAATCATCACCTACTATTGGAAGATGTCAGTACAATGGAATGACAGTTGTTAGTTCAAAATTTGATTCAGATACCTACTGGGAGGTTGAAAGTGGATTATCTTTTACTTTTGGGTTATACAATCCTTTTGAGAGTTTATATACCCAACAAGGGAATATTATAATAGTTAGAGACACCACGGTTACTTTAAATTATTTTCAAGGTGAAATCATTCCAGTGGTACAAGAAACCTCTATTTACCATGATGTAAAAGATAAAATGGAATGTTATGGGTGGAGTAACCCAAAGAGTGGACCTGAGTTCTCTGAGACGGGAAACTGTATACTATATTCAAAAAGAATTGTTGGACCACTTATAAGAAAAATGATAGGTGATACATTAAAAATATATTCTGAAACTTACTTTGATTGTGGAATGGATTCACAATCTGTGAGAGATTCAATAAATGTAATTATAAGATAATAAATTATTATTAGTTATGAATGATAAAAATAAGGTATGCGATGTAGGGTGAAGGTTTGGAAATGTAATTAAACTGAAAATGGGTTTTTTTATATTTTTTTCATAAATTAAGATTTAGAAAAATAAAATATGAAAACAAAAATTAAATTTCTTAACAAAGTAGTTAAAAATGAAGATTCTAAATATGATGGTTATTTTAAGGTTGTTTTTACTTGTAAAGTGATTATGAATGACCAAAATCTTGATTTTAAGTATACTGAAGAAGATGGAATGGGAGTTACTCTTGAAATTAAAGAAAATGAGACTTACAAAAAGGTTAACAGTTATGATAAATTTGAATATCTATTATTAGATGCACTTTTTAGTCAGTCTCCTATTGATTTTGATAGTATTTCGGAAAGTCAAGAAATAGAATTAATTTTTGATTATTATGAGGAGGATGGTCTTATTGAATTTTAAACTTGATAAGTGATTTTATAAAATATTGAATTATAGACAAACCCTATGTAGACTTTTATACAGACAAAAAATCAATAATTAATGAGATTCATAAATATGAAATTTATGAAGAGTAAGATGAGTGGAATGTGATTTTATTTGTTGATAAAACAGAGAATTTAAATAATTTCACTAACTATATCAAGGAAAGACTTGGAATGAGTTGTAACGATGTTTATGATATTATCCATGAAATTTGGGATAATGGTTATGATACTCTTGGTGATATGTTAGATCACGAAACCACTTATAAAATTATGTTAGAGTCTGAAAATCACATTTTAGAAAAGTGAAAGAATACCACTACCACGACAAAACTAGAAGTATGACTACTTTTTGAGGTCATAGAATTATGAAAGGGTGGACCAATTTTGAAATTAAACTAATTAAAATAGTTTTTTTATGGATTACAAGGGATTATTAGACAGAGTAATTGATCAGTATTATTCTAAAAATTATGAGCCAGATCTCAAGGGTTATATTAAATGGAGAGAACCTACTCAAAGGGAAAAAGATAAAAGTTTAAAAAAAACTGGAAAAGAAATTCAATATCAAAGAAGGTTTTATGATGTTATAGAAGAGTTTTACTTAAAGCCAAGACGGGAGGGTACAAACAGTCATACAGTTTACAACTATATTTACATTAGCCCTTTAGAAGATGATTTTTTTTATGTAGTCACAGATTCTAAGTTTGGGATGGCTGGGCAAGTATTCAGAACTAAATATCAAATAAAAAAAGTGATCTGTTCAAAATGTGGTCATCATGAAGATGAATTAATTCATAAAATAGATGATTATCAGATCATGATAAGGTAAACTATTGATGAACTTCCCGGAGATTTACCTTACACGACAATTCTCGATACCAATACATCTGATCCAGATCCAATGTAGGTATATGCACCTTTCGAGGAAACATCCATTGTTGAATATTTTAGAGACACAGGCCGGAATATGATGATTATCAAGTATTAGATATTCATTAATGAGTCCTTTAAAAATTTTTATTCTCTGTTTATTGGTAGTAATTCTTCTTATTATCAATATATTTTACATCCGTTAGTTATCAAACACATTTGGATACGAGATGTTCACTTATCACTTCTGTTAAATCTAACAGAAGTTATTTTTAAAATAGTTCTTAGAAAGTGTTTTGACTTAGGACTATAGTTACATTGTATTTTTATAGTTTATATATTTCTATTATGGAATTATTTTTTTATGTAAATTAGATTGTTAAATAATATTTTTTGTAAGGATTTTAAAAGTATAAAATGAAAATAATTTATATTGATTTAGACGGAGTTGTAGCTGATTTTGATAAAGGAAAGAAAGAACATCCTTTAGGAAATGTAACACCTTACAAGGGTAGGCCTGATAAATTACCTGGTATTTATGAAAACCTTGATCCAATAGAAAATTCTATTGAATCAGTTAATAAACTACTAAATCATTCGAGTTTTGATATCTATTTTCTTTCAACTGCCCCGTGGGACAATCCTGATGCATGGACACATAAAAGATTATGGATTGCAAAACATTTTGATGAAAAACTTATTCGTAAAAGATTAATTCTTTGTCACCATAAACAACTCTTAATAGGAGATTATCTTATTGATGATAGAAGATTTAATGGAGCATCAGAATTTAATGGAGAATGGATTCATTTTGGAAGTGAACAATATCCTAATTGGAGTAGCGTACTAAAATCCCTTAAGATTGAATAATAAAAGATATTTAACGAAATCAAGATTTAAAGAAGGATTAGAATGTCCTACTAAACTCTACTATTCGAAAAATTTAGAATACAAAAACAACCAACTTGAAGATCCATTTCTAGAATCATTAGCTGAGGGGGGGTATCAAGTAGGGGAATTATCTAAATTTTTAATTTCAGATAATCCCTATCAGCAAAATATAACTATTGAAACATTAGATTATGATTTATCCCTTAAAGAAACTTCTGAAAAATTAAAAAATGAAAAAGTTTCAATTGCTGAACCTGCATTTTTGTATAAAAATCTTTTTATAAGAGTTGATTTACTTAAAAAAAATGGAAATAAAATTAATATATATGAAGTAAAATCAAAATCATGGGGACATGAATCTGTTGATGATAAAGAGTTTGAGGTATTTATTAAAACTCCTACAAGAGGAGTAAATAAGGGAAAACAAATATTAGATTCTAACTGGAAGTATTATTTATATGATATAGCTTTTCAAAGATATGTTATAAAAAGAATATTTCCCGAAAAGGAGATAAACACAAATCTTGTTCTAGCTGATAAAACTTCTAAGGTAACAATAGATGGATTAAATCAATTTTTTAAAATTGAAAATAATGGAGGAAGAAAATCAGTGAAAGTTAAAAATGATTTACATGTTTCTGAATTAGGAACATTACCATTAAAAATTGTTAATGTTGATCAAGTATGTGATTTTATAGAAACCCAAGAATTTGAAGGTGAAAGTTTTGAAAATCACATTGAACATCTCTCAAATATTTATAAACAGAATCTACGGGAATGGACACAAGTTGATCATGATTGTTTTAAATGTCAATATAGAAACAATACTTCTGTTGGATTAAAGAGTGGATTTCACGAATGTTTTGAAAATTTAGGATTTAAAATTGATGAAAAATCAAAGTTGGTTGAAAGGTTATGGAAAGGAACTAAAAAAGAAACAGATCTTGGGAAGTTTTTGATGAATCAAGTTAATGAAGAAGATTATTTAAAAAAAGATATTGAAGATGAAAATGGAATGTCCGCATCTTACAGACAATACATTCAAGTGAAAAAGGATAAGAAAAATGATACCACCCCCTACTATCATAGTTATTTAAAAGATGTAATTCTTAGTTTAGAAAAACCCTATCATTTTATTGATTTTGAAACTAGTGCTGTCGCTATTCCATTTCATAAAAATAGATACCCTTATGAATCCGTTGCTTTTCAGTATTCCTATCATCTTTTTGATGGAGAACAAATAGAACATAAAGGGGAGTATATAAATACTAATCCTGAATTTCCTAATTATGAATTTCTACGATCTCTTAAAAATGAATTTTCATCAAATCTAAAAGGGACTATTTTTAGATATCATAATCATGAAAATACAATTCTCAATAAGATTTTTACTCAACTAATAAATGAATCTTCAATTGAAGTTCCAGATAGAAATGAATTAATTGATTTTATAAAAGAAATTTCTCAACCAACAAAGAGTAATAAGGGGGTATGGAATCCAACTAATAATAATATGGTTGATTTATATAAATTAATAGTATCTCTTTATTATTCTCCTTATTCAAAAGGATCTAATAGTATTAAGTACATCTTACCTTCAGTAATAAACGATTCTTCGTTTCTAAAAGATAAATACTCTAAACCTATTTATGGTACAAATCAAATACCTTCTCGTAATTTCAACAATCATTCATGGTTGAAAAACAATGAATTAGATCCTTATAAAAGTTTACCTCCAGTATTTTCTGATGTTAATGATGATTATATTGGATCAATAAATGGTCAAAATTTATCTTTTAATACAATTAGTGATGGTGGAGCGGCTATGACAGCTTATTCATACTTACAGTTTAGTGATTTAGATTATACCGTTAAAAATAATATTAAAAAATCACTTTTAAAATATTGTGAATTAGATACAATGGCGATGGTAATGATATTTGAACATTTTTTAGAGAAAATAAATAATGGGTAGAAAAATAAATTTTAAAATAGAAGAGAGTTTACTTCAATCAGAAATGGTTAAAGTCGATAGAACTAAACTATATGGGAGTTCCAAACGTGTTGTCTTAGACTCCAACAAAGATGTCTGTAGTCTATCTGATCTCTATGAAGGATCTGTTATTTTACCTAGAGGATCTGTTGGACAAATATTGTTAGATGATCAAGGTAATTCTGTTTCAAGATCCCAACTTATTGGATTTAACCTTAATGGGGATAAAGTAGAAAAAGTTCCTTCTTTGTTTTCCGTTTTAAATGAGTGTAAAAAAGTTGATTTAGAGGTGTTTTTATCTTCTTCTATTAAATCAATTTATCAATTACAGATTGATTCTGAAGATTTAGATCAATGGAAATTAAAATTTTCAAATGACGAGGTATATGAATTTGTATTTAATTACAGGGAAGACTATGAAGGGGATGATGCATTTATAATTTCGAAGGGGAGTGAGTTTTTTATTGCAGTAGGAAATCAAAATGAATTTGAGTTTTTAAACTTAAGTAATATTTCAATTGAAGATATAGATGAAGATGAAGTTGAAATTGATGATGAATTAGACTTTTCAATGTTTTAAGCATGATACGATATATAAAAATAGAAGACGAGAACAATAGAGATGCTGAAATTACTTTCAAATCAGTGTCAAAGAAAAGCAGTATTTATCTAGCACTAGAAAACGGAGAGAAACCTAAAAACAAAAAGGTTATTAAATCTTCCAAAGAATATAGTATTGATAATCTTATTTCAAAAGAAAATCCAACTCAGGAAGATTATAATGCTCATTCCGAAGTCCTTTTAAAAGAAGATGCTGATATTGATTTCGAACTTTTCGGAAAATTTATAGGTAAAACAGATCGGATTTACACAGACAAAAACACAGAAGCTGTTTATAATGTTGAAGTTATAGAAAATGTATTCAATCCAAAAGGAGAGTTAGTAGAATCAAGAGATCCAGTTTTTTTAGACGCAAACATTTCTGGAGAACATTTTTTGAAGTGGACAGGAAAGTACATCCCAAAAGATAAGTTGTACAATAAGGTTGTATTAAGTTCCAAGTACCAAATAAAACACATCAATGGTTTAACCTTTGATTTTCTGTTTAATATTTCTAAAAAACTCCAAGAGAAAAACTCTTTCATGGTTATTGGAGCAGGAAAAGGAAACGATCCAATTGTATTTAACGATGGAGGAAAACCATATCGAGGGTTTTTGGAAGGAAAAATTTCTGATGGATCTTATTGTTTAATACTTCATTTATCAAATCAGGAATATAAATCTATTAATAATGATTGATACTCAGACTAAAGAAATAATTAGGTCTTATAAATCTAATCAAGCGAGTAAGTACATTCCAGTTCGAGGTGACGAAATTTTGACACGGATATTTGATTGTGAAAAGTATCATATATCTACAAAACATGATGGTCATTTGTGTTTTATAATTAAAAATGAGACAGATTTAATGATCTCAAATTTTAATGGGGAACTTTTTGATAGACCCGACTTAATCTTGGAGATAACAAATCTTTTAGAAACAGAATCAGGAGTTTTTGTTGGTGAAATATATAATTATAAAGAAAGTGAAAGATCAAGATCCTTTGATTTAGTAAAAAACATTTCAGACCCAAAATCAATTATAAAAATTGCGGTTTTTGATATTATATCTAATGGAGACACTGTATTTGAATTTGGTGATTGGGAAGAAAAAAGAACATTAATTTCATCCTTATTCTCTAAGGGAGAAAAAATACACCCAGTTGAAGAAATCGAAGTGGTTTCGAGAAAAGATATTCAAGCCGAGTTCGAGGACCGAGTGAACAATCAAAACCAAGAAGGATTAATTGTCAAAGGGTTTAATGGACCTATATTTAAAATCAAACCAAAATTAACTTTTGATTTCGTTATACTTGGTTATTCACTAGGGTATTCTCAAAACTTCACACTTCTAAAAGAATTTCTTTTTGGATTGATAACCCCCGAAAATAATTATTTGATAGTTGGGAAAGTGAGTGGTGGGTTTTCTATTGATCAAAGAGAAACATTGGTTAAACAATTAGAACCACTAAAAGTTACTTCTAATATAATTGAAGCCTCGGGGTCTAAGATCCCTTTTACTTTTATAAAACCAGAGTTGGTTATTGAAATTGAGGCAGTAGATATTATTAATAAAAATTCAGATCAACTAATTCAGAAGTCTGTATTAAAATTTGAAGATAACTGCTACAAAAAAACACTAAACAGTCCTTCTGTAAGTTTGATTTCTCCAGTATTTTGTGGAATACGTGAAGACAAAAAAGTATCTTCAGATCAAGTTGGATTAAGTCAAGTTACTCGTCTTATAGAACTTGACAATGTCAAAGACGTAGCGATCGAAAAAGCACCTAGTACTTTGATCAAAAAAGAGGTTTACGTCAAAGTAACTAAAGGGATTCAAACTGTTAAAAAATTTTTTATATGGAAAACAAATTCAGACTTGGAGACCTACCCATCCTATGTTTTTTATAAAATTGATTACTCACCAACTCGAGCAGACAAACTTACAAGAGATATTAAAGTCTCAAATAACGAGAAACAGATACATGAAATATTCACTTCCGAAATTGAGTCTAACATAAAGAAGGGATGGAATCTTTATAAATAACAATTATTATTTCAAAATTTGGTTGATTGAATTAACTTATCAATTTGGGTTTTTACTCTATGGTATACACTTTTATCGTGTTCCGGAATAAGCTCCAATTTGAGTTTATCAATTGAAACTTTAATTATTTCATCTCCTTTTTTTGTATTTATTTTTTTGTAATTGATTCCCCTTAGAAGGTTAATGAGGTGATATCTGGAGTAGGAATATCCTTCATTAATGTAAGTCATGGATTCTTCATAGTATTGATTTGACAGTTCATAGTCGTCTAATCTATGAT
>Ga0206130_10008992_pt1 | contig 10572 bp, 7 predicted proteins | sample Helgoland_Spring_9_FD_148637 | JGI IMG/M metagenome (GOLD analysis project Ga0206130, IMG submission 148637) | Pelagic subsurface seawater microbial communities from Kabeltonne, Helgoland, North Sea - Helgoland_Spring_Bloom_20160512_1 | ecosystem: Environmental > Aquatic > Marine > Epipelagic ...
CTTAATAATGCCACGTCTACCACTCCTTGGTTCCCCTGCAGTTTGTTTTGCAGGGTGGGGTTATACGTGGGTCAAAATTGGATGCAAATATGGGGGCTATTGGGTCAATATTGGGTGCAATTCAACACTATCGAAACGGTATTAAATAGAGACTGTAGTTGACTAGTATCATTCGGTGAAGGGTGAAATGGGCGGCTTTTACTGACCGTATTCAAGATCTGGATCCTTTGATTAAAGCCGGTGAACAATAAGCCATTTATCTACAATTGCTCAAGTCAAAACTCGTTTGTTGATGCGCCTTATTTTACGGAAATGTATCGACAAGTTAATTGCTGATGGCGAACACTTTGCCAGATGAATTCTCACGAGCGACATAGGTTGCCGCCCGAAATCATTAGCTATGCGGTATGGCTTTATAATGTATTCAATCTCAGTCATCGAGATATTGAAGATTTACTCAGCAAACGTGGCATGACTCTGAGTGACGAAACCATCCGGCTCTGGTGTATCAAATTCAGACCGAAATATTCCAGACGGCTAAAACGAAAACATCGAGGGTTTGGTGATACTTTCCCCATCGCCGAAGTCTTCGTGAAGATCAATGGTCAACAACATTATCTATCTTGGTCGTCACCCAATGCAGCGGACCATTACATAAATCTAAGGATAACTGCGTTTGATGAATGGAGTAGAGCAGCAGCCTAAAGATGAGACCTAAAATTACAGAGCTTGAAAAGATTAAGTTGTCCGTACCTAAATTTAGCACCTGACCTGAGATCTCCTATAACTTCAATCAATGCTCCCTGTGATCTATGGACCAGTGAACCTTGAGTTTTAGCATTTGACTCTGGATTTACCGACCCACCCTCTGACATATGCCCCCCTGCAGAGGGGCGTAAAATTATTGAGGCCTTAGAAGTACTTCAAATAAGTTCACTAAGGCAAGTTTGCCAACAACCGATGTCCTACTCTATTTTCTCAAGCGGAGACAAACCAAGCACTTCACGAAATGTCTTGTGAAAATGATGCAGGGGAGGTTCATTTCGACCGAAGGTAACATGTTGAAGGAGACCGTTTTCCGCAGACTTCTGCTGTAACTCGCCCATTAAGTAGTCTTCCTGCTCAATCGTGCTGGTAAAAATTTCCATTGTTGTTTCCAGCGATGAAACCGGCTTCTGTTCAGGATCATAAGCGGTGTTAGCAGCGACATGCTGAAGACTACCGGTCGCTTTAGCTGCTGCTTCCATGTCCATCACTTCCTGCGAATAATATGCAAAAACCTGAGACGTAGAACGCCCGGAATTCGAAGGGTCGGGATACATTTTGACGAGCGTGCAGGTGCCATTTCCAACGATCATTGTGATGTTAGGAAACAAATAGTACAAAATAAAAGCAGCCCCCTCATGGATATTCCACTCGCTCTTTGAGAGGTCTTTGAATTTACCAATTGAATTAGATGCAGTGACAAACCTGTGGTGATGTCCAAATTCTTCAAGGTGTAAGGTGTTGCCAGGGATTATTTTAGCGAGGGTGTTTTTGTGCAGTTTACCAAAGTGATAAGTCTCTCCAAAGGTATCGTTGGCTAGTTTCCAGTTGAGATTCATTGTAATGGTTTTAACACCTCCATGAACCAGATCACCCAATCCGTATGAAGCAATTTCGTTCGCCAGTGGCTGTCCCAACAACTCGTCTACATCAAGGCTTCCATCTGGTTTGGGGTGAACCCAAAGCAGACCATCGCGTTCAACAGCTGGCAGCTCTATCAAACCGTTACAGCTTTTATCTATTGGACCGAAATGATCTTCATCCGGAATCGCAACTAGATCACCTTTGTTAGAGTAGCTCCAGGCATGAAAAGGACAGGTAAACACGTTTTTTCTACCGCGTGCTTCCTGAGTGACTTGAACGCCTCGGTGCCGACAAGCATTCAGGAAGGCATGGAATACGCCTTCCTTGTCTCGAGTTGCCAGTAAAGGGGTGCCAAAATCGTTGATGGCCATAAAGCTACCAGGTTCTGACAAATCACCCGACAGGCCAATCAGCTGCGGATGATTTTGAAAAAACAGACCCCACTCCTTTGCCGCAATCTCAGGACAAACATAGGCTGAAGTAGGCATTCTATACTGCACCCCCGCATCAATGTTTTTCCCTTCATCTACCTGCCGCAGGAGTTCTGTGAGGATTTTTACCTGGGTATCCTGATCCATGCTACGGTTCCTTTTCCCTGTAGGATTTATCCCAGACTATACCTGTTCCGCCCAGGGCGGATAGTAAAATTATACGGCGTGAAAAGATTACGTGGTCAGGACCGGCTGCCAGCCCCTCTCGTGTCTATTTCCGCCAGCGTTCGCATCACCTGGCTACAAGTTTCTTAGAAACCCGTGCCGTTATTTTTCGCGATGGAGAAGTTTTACTCAAAAATGCGAGGACATTATTCTTGACGCCGTGAATTGAAGAAAGCTTGCCGCTAAACATTTTTTGTATCGGGTCCTGCGCAACACTTCTTGGTAAAACGCTCGTTTTCTGAGCGTAAAATTTACTGTCTCTACTGATGTCTGCGCGATCAAAAAAATCCGTATCCGTGTGCCCCGGGGAGTCACAAGACAATGACATCCCATTGCAGTGGCATAGCCCTCTAGCGCCAAAGCGATCGCATCTGAAAAATTTAACCCATAGCTTTCGGACGCAGCAGATGCAGCAATATTGGGTACGGATTGATAGCCGGCAAGGGACGCAATATTCAATATACGGCCTGTCTTTCTTGCTTGTCTTTCTTACTTTTTTTGAGGTACGAAATATTTACAGATCGCAGTTACTGAAAACATGTTTAGAACCATCATTTCCAGTAACGCTTTCTCGGCATAATTCCGTACTGCTGCAGAGACACCAGCACAGGTCTTGTTTACAAGAACATTTACGGACATGTTTCTGTCATTCACAAAGTCAAATATCATCTCAGGTGAATCATTCGGCGATAGGTCGACCTGAAGGACCGTCACTGTCCATTCGCTGGAAGTTCTATTAAATTCCGGATGAGGAGCATTAAGTTTTGTAGCGAACGTACCACTAAAAGTAGGTCACATCCCTTCGCCAAGGGTATCTCGGCTATCTCACAGACGGTGCTCCTGGATGCCCCTGGGACCAAGGCAGCTTTTATGGTTTTTGTTCGTTAGGCACGACCGGTTCTCAGGGCCAAACCGTATGAATTGTAAAATCAGTTCAGGGAAAAATCAAAGCATTCCCTTCTTATGTACAACGGGGGGAAACAAGGATGGCGACTATTACCACCGTGCGAGAACCACTGTTGAGGATCGTTTCGGACGGCGTATTTCAATTTCACCGTAACCCATATGGTCTACATATTTAGGCAATACCAACTTGAAAGTTAACGGACGCCCTGACTTTTAAGCGGATCTCTTCTTTGCTAGATAGATTAGTTTTAGCCATGGGTAGAAGCACCCATATCAACCTAATTGACAGCCATGTATCCTCCTTTTTTTTCAACATACTGCCCATCATCGGCGCTATGTGCATTTACTAGGCATACCGGGAGCGCCTCGCCATGTTATTAAAACACAATAACAACATTCAGCAGCAAGAGGGCCCGACAGGAATCCCTTACGCAAAAACGGATACCTCAAAAAGTACGTCCTCTTTCAACATTAAACTGGAAAAAATTGAAGATAAGGACTTAGAGGATAGATTGCTAATAGGTGCTCGGGAAAAGTGTCCCAAACTTGCCGACAGCCAAATCCGAGTTTTAGTCGCAGAAGACAACCTGACCAACCAACTGATCGCCAAAAGTATACTGCAAACCAAAGGATTCTTTGTCGATATCGTGTCAAATGGCAAAGAGGCAGTCACAGCAGTCTCGACCGTAAGCTATGACCTCATATTGATGGATGTGTCTATGCCTGTCATGAATGGCATGACAGCGACGAAAAACATCCGCGAACTTCCTGGCGCTGAAAGCGACATTCCTATTGTTGCTCTAACTACCCAAGCACGCTCCGGTGACCGAGAACGAATACTTGCTTCGGGCATGGATGATTATCTAACAAAGCCGATAGATATTATTGCCACATTAAACTGCATCGATAGATGGACAAAAAAAGACGCTATGGGTTTCGCTGGGAGATAGAAAGCGAGGGAATATAGCCTGCCAAAAAATTCTTGAACACGTCCCTAAAACTCTTAACGCGGGCAATGTGTCTTCAGTGGGCCTAGGCCAATTCTTTGATGCAGCGCGAATGAAGGGCTAAATAATCGTTTTGCGGAACGCTCATACGGCAACACTCCCCCCCTTGTTGGCATTTTTCCTCCTCTGACGGTCGGATTTTATTGCTTGAAGGCTCATGCATCAGCTGTTTTTCAGGAGGGATACTATGCCTATTACTTTTTCCCATGGGCATGGGTTTCATCCATGGGTAAAAGCACCCATACCAACCCAATTGATAGCTGTATACCATTCATTTCTAAGGGTTGACAACGTCAGCGGTTTACAGGTCCTACGCACATATCACCGGGAGTACATCATCGTTTTCTTCAAGTCGAAAAGCAGTCATCGCCTAAACGGGCCAAGGACCCACGAAGCGGCACAAGGCGACACGCCTGCTTGCCCGCACTGCGGCTCGTACCGTGTAGGGCGGTCGCCGCGGAAATGGTTCATGCGACTGGCGCCAGGTTCGAAGAGATGGTCATGTCATCGCTGTTACAAATTTTTTCTCAGCATAAACCCTTTGTTTAACAGAACAACGTCGGAAGAGGTAATACCTAGCGCCTACCCTAAGCGAAAAATAGCTGGTCACGACTTAACGTGAAATAACACTGCCATTCTCACGCCGAGGCTAGTTTAATGCTTATTGCTGACCGTCAGATTGTTGCTAAGCGGCCTGCCGATCCTCCTCGTGACGTTCTACTTTGATTTCAGAGGCCTGCCCCGCGAGCAACAAGGTCATGCCATCTTGAACCTTTCCATACCACTACGGATGATAACGCTTTGCTGGATGTTACGTGACGCCAAGAAACATCATGCGGTTTTTTAATACTAAGGCCTCTGTTTGGCTGACGTTAAGCCTGTGTTTATTCGTGTTGATCGGTGAAGCAGCCCGTGCAGAAGACATACCAGCGCTTCTACTTAGCGACGATGACGAGTCGATTTACCTCCCCAGTTTTTTATACTTGTCAGACCCCAGCAGAGTTGCAGCGCCCGCCGAGGCTAAAGTTAAACTGTTGGATGGAGCACTCGTCAAACGCGAGTTTACCCTCGCTATGGAGGAAGGTACTCAATGGCTTGCTTTCACCCTCACCAACCCTTTTGATCACGCCCTTGCGAAAAGCATCTATTTGGAAAAAGCTTTCCCGAATAAGGTTAATCTCCACTACCAGCAGCAGGGGCAATGGGTAAGCGAACTAAGCGGCACCGACATCCCGTTAAGTAAACGTGCAGTGAAGAACGTATTACCAATATTCAATATCAACTTGGCTGCTCACGAAAGCCAAACTTTTTATCTTGAAATACACAGCAAGATAAAACTACTCCAAATTCAAGTTGGTTTGGGTCCGTCACAACAACGCAATCGAGTTGGCAACCAGCACTTTTTAATCGTAATCGGCTTTATCAGTATCGCGATCACTATGATTTTTTTAAATGGACTGATGTACGTCGCGTTCAAAAACCGATTTTATTTATATTACATTGGATTTATCGCCAGCTTTATTACAGCGACTTTTGCCATTAATGGCTACGATCTATTTTTTGATTTAGCACTGCAAGATCGAAGCTTTTTATTCTTAAGCTACACCTCGATGATTATTTTCTTCTCTTTGTTTCTTCGGGAGGTACTTGAGTCCAGGGCAGTGCTGCCAAAGATAGATTTGATATTAGTAGGTTCCTGCTGGTTAGCAGCAGGCCTTGGAGTGATGGCATTATTTGACCCCACTTTCGTCGCGTACACTATCGGAGCCTTCGCACCTGCAAGTATCATTTTTCTCGGGATCCTTGCCAACGCCTGGTTTTTAGGCACACCCTACGCAAGAGATTTAATCCTCGGACTTTCGCTATTTCTAATTGGTACCGCCTATACGTTTATGGTCAATTTAGGCCTGGTTCCGAACAACATGTTTGGGCTACACGCCCTTCTCATTGGGGCTTTGGCCCAAATGATATTTTTCACCACCGCCTTCTTCCGAAGAGTCATGCTATTGAACGCTGACATCCTCGCGAATAACCTGAAGCTACTAAGAGTGACCGAGCAGGCCAACGCTACGCTAGAAAGCACTGTTAACGAACGTACTGAAGAACTCAACCTAGCAAAGCAAGCAGCAGAGCAAGCAAACGAAGCCCGAGGCGCTTTTTTTGCCAACCTCAACCACGAGATGCGCACGCCATTAAGCGGTGTTCTGGGCATGATAGAGATGATCGGTAAGCGACAAGAAAAATTTATTTCTAATCTTGATCTAAAAACGCTTGAAACCTCTGGCCAGCAGCTTTCAGGTTTGATCAACAACGTACTGGATCATTCCAAGCTATCCAATAACAGTCCGATGGAAATTGAAACAACCAAATTCAGTATTTTGTCACTGGTGGAAGAATTAGAGAACATATTGCGTAATACCGCCCAACAAGGGGGCCTGCGACTAAATTTTGAGGTGACGTATGATGTGCCGATCATGCGAGAGGGCGATTACGGGAAAATACGACAAGTTCTAGTCAACCTTATTGGCAACGCGATCAAGTTCACTCCTTCAGGTCAAGTTGATCTCACGGTATCGAAAGGCACCGCAGAAAATGACGTTATCTTTAGCGTTATTGACACCGGCAAGGGCATCGATGAAGAACAACTTGAACATATCTTTTCCCCCTACTATCAAGTGCCCGGCAGCAATGCACCCGGACAAGCAGGCACCGGGCTAGGGCTTAGCATCTCTAAAGAACTCTGTACTCTCATGGGCGGCAAGCTTGACGTTAAATCGACCCTAGGTGAAGGAACACGGTTTGATCTTTGCTTAAATATCTCTTCTGTAGCCTGGCAAGAGAACGAGCATCGTACGGTCGACTCTTCCGCCAAACCGATAGATCTGTCTGGCAGGTGTATTTTGGTCGTAGATGACTCTGCTATAAGTCGTCAGGTCGCGGAAGCCTTTTTATTACCTTCAGGCATCACTTTCCTTACTGCTAAGGATGGAGATCAAGCACTGGAACGATTTAAAAAAGGCGGCATTGACGTGATACTAATGGACACTCATATGGGCGTATTGGGGGGCATTAACGCCACTCGCCTAATACGAACCTTTGAAACGGATAACGACCTTGACCATTGCCCCATCATTATCCATACCGCAGATACAGCGCAACATGTGTTTCGGCAAGCCCAAGACGCTGGTGCAGACCATTGCTTGTACAAACCGTACACTCAGATGCAATTACTGCGACTTCTAAGTGAATTCTTTGAAGCGGAATTTGATAACCAGCGCACCAATGATGTTGATGTGTCCAGTATAAGCCCATTGGTTGACAAGTTTTTAACACATTGCGACACGTCTATTAAGCATTGCCATAAGCACATAGAAGACAATAACTTCGACGCTTTAGCCAAAGAAATACACCAAATGCTGGGAAACTGCGGTATCTTTGGAGCGCAATCCATGTCAGCCACGTTGCTGAAGGTGGAGAGTTCGTTAGATGACGACAACGTAGAGCCTTCACACTTGCTGCTATTATTAGCCACTGTGGCTGATCAATTACAAATGTACCGAAAAACTAAGAAATCGTTTTGACAAGAGGCTAACTGGGCAAACCGAGTTGATTCGCATATTCAACCAGCTTAATAGGATTAGGTGCGTCGAGTTTAGCCAGCACCTCGGCACGATGTTTTTCTGCAGTACGCGGGCTTATTTTCAATGATCTGGCAATCTCTTTAGCGCTTTCACCATAAGCCAAAAGCCTTAACACTTGACGTTGCCTATAGGTAAGCCCCATATTAGCCATGCTGATAGAGGTATTCAGTTCCACTAAGTGAACAGGAACTACAAACTCTTCGCGGCCTTCTAACACGGCCAAAATGGCGTCCATTAGCGCTTGATGGGAGCCGCTTTTAAACGCATAACCGTCGGCGCCTGCGGCTCTTGCACGGGCAATATCACTACCATCTTCATGGTTACTCAGCATGAGTATCTTTATTTCGGGCCACTGCTTTTTGAGCATAAAAGCCATTTCCGAGCCATTAACAACCGGCATGTTCATGTCTAACAACACAAGATCAGGCTGTTCATATTCAAAGGCTAGCAGCGTCTGTTCATAGCCTTGGGCAGATCCTACAATCTGAATGCCTTGCTCGGCACCACGAGATCCTATCAAATCTGAAACAGCGTCCAATATGAGCTCTTGATCGTCAACCAAAAACACCCTTCTTTTAACCATTCACTGCTTCCAACACCCTTTCCAAGGACGGTACCTTACTTCATTTCTAAGCCTCAATAAACAAGCCCACAGGCCCCTTTCACCGCGGCTCTCCGGACCGATGAATTTTCTGACCTATGGTTTGTTAGCGGCTTACAGAGCTCAGCGCGTGGCCCAGGATGGAAAATCCAGGCCGGACGGGTCTTTTAGCTTGTAACTTCACCAATCTCGGTGATAGCGATGTTCACATTCCGTTACATTAGTGCACATTGACATCAACCCTGGTTTACAAGGTGGTCCTACACTCTCCTCCCATCAACCCAACAGACAAACAGGTAAACAACATGTACAAGACTATCTTAGCTTCCTTACTGATCGCGCTTTCTTCCGGTTGCTCTACTTATACCGGCACACAATCTACTGCTGAAATGGAATTCTGTTGGGAAAGAGGCATGAACTTTCAATGGATTGAAGAGTTTGACGCGGGTTGCGTTGACCCAACGGCCCAAGCTACCCCAATGCGAATTTCCAAAATAAAGTGGTTAGAAAAGAACCTGGGTACATTGGCCGGGCAAGCGATACCTAACAGTAAAAGAAACATCTAAGGATCGGACAATGATAAATAGTTAGCATGAACACTTAGTCGCCGGTAGCAGCTTATCTGTTGCAAAAGAGCGGATGGCCAGGGGTGGCCTCACAGAGTGAGGCAAGCATGCTCTAAAGGCGCTGAAATCGGGTGACGCCCTAGTCATCACTGAGCTGGACATACTGACAAAATCAGTACGCGCGCTCAAGCAGGAGCAATTTAAAAAACCGATGCAGCAAGGCTGGGATGGGGTAAAGGCTTAGTCTTTTTTCAACGCCCTTTGGGCAACTTTGGACTCTTTAGTAGGATGTTTGCCTCACACGGACAGCTCATTTCAATTTCGGAGAGGACCTTTCGAAAGGGTCCACGACGGGGGCCAGATTACCACTGAAAGGCTGGCCGCCGATTGCAAGATCATTGCAGGGTGTTTTTTGCTCGAAAAGTTAGCGGTCAGTTTCCAACAGTATTTTGATATTTTCTATAAAAGTGTCTTTGCGTATTGGTTTAGTTAAGAAAATATCAGCACCATTCTTAATGCAGTCGCTTTCGATTTTCTCAGAGTTACTGGCCGTGAGTACGATAACAGAAGTATTCTCAGGACTAATCAGCTTCAAGCAATCAACGGCAGTGCCACCTTCGATAAAGTAATCCAGCACTATCAAATCGTAGTTATTTTGACCCAGAAGCTTTCGAGTAGCCGTGAGGTCTGTAGCGTGATCAAAGCTTTTAGTTATTTCGGATAGATATGCACCTAATATTTTAGTGTTTATCATGTTATCTTCCACTAAAAGGATGTTTGGTTCCGATTTTATATTCTTGAAATCATGCCTCTCTATCCTTTTAGTTTTTTGTGCCCTTGGTGCCGGAAGTTCAACACTGAAGGTAGAACCACCGCCTTCTTCTGAATCTACGGTGATCCTCCCGCCTAAGAGTTCAATGTGCGTTTTCACTAAACTCAAGCCAAGACCCAGGCCACTGCTAGTAGCGTCAAGCTGCAAAAAATTGTTAAAAACCTCCTCCAAGCTTTCTTCGCTCATTCCAATGCCAGTATCCGAGACATCGATCACTAACTTTTCATCGTTCACGAAGTCAGCAACGATAGAAACACTTCCTTTGTGAGTATATTTAACGGCGTTGTTGACTAGGTTTATAATTATTTGCATCAGTCTTTTGCCATCAGTTTCTACGTATTCTGGAATGGCATCTGAAACACTTACCTTTAGTGTTAATTTTTTCAATACAGCCTGAAAGCTCATAATGGATTCAATGTTACGAACAATAGAACGCACCTTCGTAGGCTCTTTGTTCATAACAATGCGCTTTTTTTTAAGGTCAGAAAAATCGTAAATGTCATCCATTAATGCGTCTAAAAGCGCTGCGCAGGAATAGATCCCATTAACAGTTCCTTCGGTTTCTTCTGAGAAAGACCCTTGCTCTTTGAGCATTCCAGAAAAACCAACGATGCCAGTTACGGGAGTCCTTATTTCGTGGCTAAGCTTTAATAGAAAGTCAGTTTTAGCCTTATTGGCCTCTTCAGCGGTCTTTCTTGCTTCTTGAAGCTCTTGGGTCCTTGCCTCAACAAGTG
>Ga0206130_10008996_pt1 | contig 10569 bp, 9 predicted proteins | sample Helgoland_Spring_9_FD_148637 | JGI IMG/M metagenome (GOLD analysis project Ga0206130, IMG submission 148637) | Pelagic subsurface seawater microbial communities from Kabeltonne, Helgoland, North Sea - Helgoland_Spring_Bloom_20160512_1 | ecosystem: Environmental > Aquatic > Marine > Epipelagic ...
GGTCAATACTTCTCTTTTACGCTATTGGGAAAAAGAATTCAAGCAAATTCAACCCAAAAAAAAGTCATCAGGGGTACGTAAATTCACCCCAGGTGATATCGAAAACATTCAGCTAATTTATCATCTGCTCAAAGAGAAAGGCATGACCATAGAAGGAGTGAAAAACCACCTCAACGTGGCTAAAGACAAAGACAAAAGCAAGCTTCAGCTCATGAATCGTTTAGAAAAGATAAAAGCTGCTCTTACTTCTATGCGAGACAAAATCTAATTATTTTTTTCGGAAGAAAAGTGTGATGGGTACTCCATTGAAGTCATACAAACCACGGAGTTGATTTTCTAAAAATCGCTTATACGGATCTTTCACATACTGCGGTAAATTACAGAAAAAAGCAAATTGTGGGTGCTCTGTAGGCAATTGAGTACAAAACTTAATTTTCACAAACTTACCCTTGTTGGCCGGTGGAGGAGTATTCTCTATGATGGGCAACATGGTGTCGTTTAATTTACGCGTAGGTATTTTATTTGAACGAGATTTATATACTGTTACAGCAGTCTCAATGGCTTTGAACAAACGCTGTTTGGTCAACACCGACATAAACACAATTGGCACATCTACGAAAGGGGCAGTTTGTTTACGAATATCTTCTTCAAACACTTTGGTGGTTTTATGGTCTTTCTCAACCAAATCCCACTTATTGACGACAATCACAACTCCTTTGTTATTTCGATGTGCTAACCAGAAAATATTTTGCACCTGCCCATCAAAACCACGGGTTGCATCTACCACAAGAATAACAACATCACAGTGCTCAATGGCTCGGACAGCACGCATAACCGAATAAAACTCAATGTCTTCTTTAACTTTCTTTTTACGTCGAATACCGGCGGTGTCCACTAAGTTAAATTCAAACCCAAAGCGATTGTACTTGGTGTCAATACTGTCTCGGGTAGTTCCTGCGATATCTGTAACGATGTAACGATCTTCCCCAATCAATGCGTTGATAAAAGAAGATTTACCCGCATTTGGACGTCCAACTACGGCAAAGCGTGGTAAGTCGCCTGAAGTATCTTCTACTTGTTCTGGCAATGCTTCTACAATATCATCGAGCAGTTCACCTGTTCCACTTCCGTTTATACCCGAAATTGGATATATTTTATCAAAACCTAGACTGTAAAACTCAACTGCATCATCTTGACGCATGGCATTGTCTACTTTATTTACAACCAAATAGACCGGCTTTCTTGAACGACGAAGTAGTTGTGCTACTTCTTCATCCATTCCCGTTACTCCCGTTTCAACCTCGACCATAAAAACAATTACGTCCGATTCGTCTATGGCAAGTTCTACTTGCTTGTCAATTTCTTTCTCAAAAACATCTTCACTTCCAACAACGTATCCTCCGGTATCGATGAGTGAAAATTCCACTCCATTCCAGTCAGATTTTCCGTAATGACGATCCCGTGTTACTCCGCTCACTGCATCAACAATGGCTTCACGCTTTTGGATCATACGGTTAAAGAAGGTGGATTTTCCCACATTGGGACGTCCAACAATGGCAATAATTGCACTCATGATGGTAAATTTTTAGCAAAAGTACTCTTTTTAAAAGGATCTGAACCAATGATTATAACTTATAGCCAAATCGTTTCAGTTGTCGTTCATTTGAGCGCCAATCCTTGTTTACTTTCACATAGAGTTCTAGATGAATCTTCTTGGTAAAGAAGGCTTGTAGTTTCATCCGTGCTCCTACCCCTACTTTTTTTAAGGCGCCACCTTTGTGGCCAATAATGATTCCCTTTTGGGTTTCCCGTTCAACCATAATTAGCGAACGGATTTTAATTATTTTTTCTGATTCGAAAAACTCCTCTGTCACCACCTCGACTGCATAGGGAACTTCTTTATCGTAATGCTGTAGAATCTGCTCCCGAATAGCCTCATTGACAAAAAAACGCTCGGGCTTATCGGTCATCTGATCTTTTGGATAATAGGGTGGAGAAACGGGCAGTAATTCAATAATATGATTCAGAACTTCTTTGACTGAAAAACCAGTGATAGCTGATATTGGAAAAATATTTGCTTTGGGAAATTTTCCTTGCCAATGGGCAACTGACTTAATTAGGGATTCTTGATCGGTCGTGTCAATCTTGTTAATAAGGACAAGAACAGGAATTTCCAAGCGTAGAATTTTTTCAAACAAACGTTGGTCTTTCATTTCGGTTTCTCCCACCTCGAGCATATAAATCAAAATGTCAGCATCTTCAAGAGCTGTTTTCACGAAGTCCATCATGGAAGATTGCATTTCATAACTGGGCGTAATAACTCCAGGAGTATCGGAAAGCACTAATTGATAGTCATCTGCATTGAGTATCCCCAATATACGGTGACGTGTTGTTTGTGCTTTCGGTGTGATGATCGATAAACGCTCACCTACCCATGCATTCATTAATGTTGATTTCCCAACGTTAGGGTTTCCCACGATAGAAACGAACCCGGCTTTATGTGTATTGCTCATTGGCGACAAAGATACATAAGAAGTACACAAAGCACTTGGCGATTGTCAATAAAGTTGTAAATTTGCACCCACAGCGCGAGATAGAGCAGTAGCTAGCTCGTCGGTCTCATAACACTCCTCAAAATCTAAATTCACATATTTTTATTATTTCATTTTCAATTCCCTACAGATAAATAATCTTTTTTTTTGTTATACTTGTTATACTCTTGTGTTAGATAAAATACGAACTATCCAAATATTTTAATTTTCATTAATTTCTCTTCTTTTACGTTCAATAAAAGTGAATTGATTTAATGGTTTTCTAAACTTTCATTGAACTGTGAGATGACAAGAATCTGGTGTCTTTTTCAACGGTAAATCAGCCCTTATTGTGAACCAAATAATTGTCGAACCCTTTGAATTATCCAAACCACAATTGTGGTTATCGTATTGGTCATAACTTCAAGATTACTTTGGGGTATGGCAAAGTCCGCAACTAATCATTAGAATAATTATTTATAGTCATAAACAAATTTAGTTGTACTTCATCTTTGAATAATAAGGGGCGCAAGTAAGATTATAAAACCGTTGTTCTGTTTCAGTGTAGCGGTTTTTTTGTTACCGATAAGTTTAACTCTATATAATCAATGATATTAGTATCTTGGGCTTGTGAAAAATATCCATGTCTATCTCTAAATTTCAAGGCTTTCTGATATTTTCAACCAACTGCTGAATTTCTTTTAAAGGTGCTGGGGTCATACTAGTCACGGTAATGGTAACAAAGAAATTTGCCATCATCGCTATGGTGCCAAACCCTTCTGGAGAAATACCAAACCACCAATCAGCTTTGGTGCCACCACCAAACCAGCCAAATTTGAATTTTAGCATATAGAATAACATAAGAAAAATGCCTGCCAGCATACCACTAATCGCACCTTCCTTATTGACACGTTTGGAGAAAATCCCCAATAGTATTGCTGGAAAAAAAGAGGATGCCGCCAGTCCAAAAGCCAAGGCAACTGTAGCTGCTACAAAGCCAGGGGGATTAATCCCAAAATAACCCGCCAAACATACTGCTCCTGTTGCAGCCAATCGAGCTGCGATAAGTTCACCTCGTTCTGAGATATTGGGCATAACCATTTTTTTGAGTAAATCATGTGACACTGCTGATGAGATTACTAGCAAGAGTCCTGCTGCGGTAGAAAGAGCTGCCGCCAGTGCTCCTGCTGCAAGAAGGGCAATGACCCAATTTGGTAAATCGGCGATTTCTGGATTCGCCAGTACCATGATATCCGCATCTACTTCCAATTCGTTGGTTGCAGTATCTGCCGTATATTGAATGAGTCCGTCTTTGTTTTTGTCTTTAAAACCAAGTAGTCCTGTGGTCTCCCATTTTTCAAACCAATACGGCATTTGATCGTATGGCTTGTTGCTTACCGTTTCAATTAGGTTTGTTCTTGAAAAAACAGCAATGGCAGGAGCTGTTGTGTAAAGAATCGCTATAAATAAAAGCGCCCATCCAGCAGACTTTCTGGCATCGCTTACTTTTTTTACGGTAAAAAAGCGAACGATTACATGAGGTAGTCCTGCTGTGCCTACCATAAGTGCCATGGTAATACAAAAGACATCAAACATGGATTTACTTCCTGAGGTATATTCGTGGAAGCCAAGTTCTTTATGTAATCCATCGAGTTTGTCTAAAAGATAAACCCCGTTTGCATCAACACCTCCAAATCCAAGCTGTGGAACTAAATTTCCCGTTATCAAAAATGAAATATAAATTGCAGGCACCATAAAGGCAAAAATGAGTACACAGTATTGTGCAACTTGGGTATAAGTAATCCCCTTCATACCTCCAATGACGGCATAAAACAAAACAATCCCCATTCCTATCAGGACACCTGTTACAATATCTACCTCTAGATATCTAGAAAAGACCACCCCTACCCCTCGCATTTGTCCAGCGATATAGGTAAAGGAGACAATCAGGGCGCAAAAAACAGCAACCGAGCGTGCAGTGTTTGAATAATATCTGTCTCCAATAAAATCAGGCACTGTAAACTTGCCGAATTTCCGCAAATAAGGAGCGAGTAAGAGTGCCAAAAGAACATATCCACCTGTCCATCCCATCAATAAACCGAGCCGTCATAGCCACTAAACGATATAATACCCGCCATGGAAATAAACGAGGCGGCTGACATCCAATCGGCTGCAGTTGCCATACCATTGGCAATAGGATGGACACCACCGCCAGCTACATAAAATTCTTTTGTAGAGCCAGCACGAGACCAAATAGCTATGCCAATGTATAGTGAAAAACTCAATCCAACTGCAATCCAAATCCAATATTGAAGTCCCATCTAGTTGTCTTTATTTAGTTTGTTATCTAATCGATTCATGAGGTAGATATAGGTAAATATGATGATCACAAATCCATAAATAGATCCTTGTTGAGCAAACCAAAACCCGAGTTTAAAACCACCCATTTGTATGGAATTTAATTGCTCTACAAATAATATTCCACAACCGAAAGAAACACTAAACCAAAGGGAGAGTAGAATGCTGATGTACTGGATGTTTTTCTTCCAGTAAGTATTATTTTTATGTGTTGAAGTTGACATATTTTTAAACAGTTTATTTCTTAAGTCGTTGTCCCCATAATGCAAAAACAAAAATGATGGCATAGCAGGGAATAAGGATGTAATAACTCTCCTTGGCCGCTGTAGCTAGTGCATCTGCAGTATTAAGCCCCGAGTCGATAAGGGCCGCTTTACCACTATCTACAAGGCGACCGTACATCGGTGGAATTATAGCCCCTCCAGAAATTGCCATAATAAGCAAGGCCGCTGCCGTATTGGTGTGTTTCCCAAGCCCCTCTAAAGTCAGTGGCCACACTGCAGGCCAAACAAGTGCGTTGGCAATTCCCAATGCCGCCACAAAAAGAACCGATGTAAATCCATTCGTACTAATGATACAAAAGCTCAACACCAGTCCAACCACTGCACTGATTTGTAATGCCTTCTTCTGACTTAAATATTTTGGTATTAATACAACACCAAGTGCATAAGTAGCTACCATTGCCATCAAGGTAAAGGTAGTGAAAAACTTAGCTTTTGATGCAGAAATTCCAAGTGCAAGACCATAGGCAATAATGGTATCTCCAGCAATCACCTCTGCACCAACATAAACAAATAGGGTAAGCATACCGAACCAAAGGTGTGGGTATTGGAAAATAGTTTTTTTACCTCCAGATTCGGTTTCTTCTTCAATACTGGCTTCCGCTTCCACATTAGGTAGAGGGGCACGGCGCATCAATAAGCCCAATACAAATAATACAATTGCCATGATCAAGTAAGGCATAAAAACACTATCCGCCATTTGATCTAAAAGAATCTCTTTTTCTTCAGCAGAAACTTGACTTATAACATCTTTGACCTCATCGATTCCATTTAAGAGTATGGCGCCAAAAATGACAGAACCCAGTGCTCCAGCGACCTTGTTGGCTATCCCCATAATGGCAATGCGCTTAGCGCCACTTTCAATGGGCCCCAAAATGGTAATGTATGGATTTGCAGCAGTTTGTAATACAGTCATGCCCGTTCCTTGAATGAAGATACCCGCTAAAAATATCCAATAGGTTCTGGCATCGGCAGCAGGAATAAACACCAAAGCACCAACAGCCATAAGAAATAGCCCGATGGACATCCCTTTTTTATAACCTATTTTACGCAATAAATAAGAAGCTGGCAATGCCATAACCACAAAAGATATATAGGAGGCAGAGGCCACAAAATAGGACTGGGCTTCGGTCAATTCATTAATCGTTTTCATAAAAGGAATTAATGCACCGTTCACCCAAGTAATAAAGCCGAAAATAAAAAACAAGCCTGCAATAATTGCAATGGCCGTTTTATTGGATTGTTCTGATTTCATGTACTAAAAATAAGTAATTATTGTTTTAACGCATTTTATTTAAAATTAAACCGTCAGTTATTAAGTTATCGATATTAGTTACTTTGTACATTGGAATTCAATACTTCTTCTTTTCTGTTAATAATCTAAAAAATAAACATAAGCATAAATGTGAAAAAAACAGCAAAAAACAGCAAAAAACAAAATTTATTTGTTAAAATTGTGAAAAAATTATTTAATTATTTATTTATGAGGTCCATTATAATAATCTTCTTATCAATACTATCCCTTTCATGTAAAAACAGTTTTTCGGTCAATAACAATGTAAAAAAACTAACTCACTACGTCAATACTTTTATTGGTACAGGTGGACACGGACATACTTATCCTGGTGCTTCACTCCCCTACGGAATGATGCAACTTAGTCCAGACACCCGTCTCAAAGGTTGGGATGGCTGCTCGGGTTATCACTATTCCGATAAGCATATTTATGGCTTTTCGCACACCCATCTTTCTGGAACTGGAATTTCCGATTATGGAGACATACTATTGATGCCCAACAACCAAGTCATTTTTAATAATGGATCAAATGGCGAAAAAGGTTATAGGTCTTCTTTTTCACACCAGAATGAAGTTTCAAGTCCGGGCTATTATGCCGTCCACCTAGATGACACAAAGATTGATGTTTCCCTTAGCGTTTCAAAGCGAAGTGGCATCCATCAGTATGTGTTTCCAAAAGGATCCAAACAGGTCGTTATACTTGACCTAGCCCACCGAGATAGAGTGCTAGATGCTGAGGTTTCTATCGAAAGCAACCAATTAGTCCATGGACGTCGCTTTTCAAGAGCCTGGGCAGAAGAACAACGTCTATTTTTTGACATTGCCTTTTCCAAACCTTTTACAAATGTCACGCTTCTTGATGAAAAAACAACCGGTGAAAATGTAAAAGCTGCCTTCGAATTTGACGAAAGCACATCCAATATATTAGAAATTGAAGTGGGTATTTCCGCAGTAGATGAAGCAGGTGCTCGCAAAAAGAACACTGCTTAAAGATAAGAACAGTGTAATAATTGAATTTTTTAAAATCATAGCTTACTTAGTTAATAGTTAATTTTGCTTAGTTAATAGTTGATAGTTAGTATGCTGTAAATATAGTAAATAAGCATTAAATTGCAACTACTTGCAAAAAAAAAATAGAAAACAGCATTTAGTTTTAAGCAAATCACTACTCAAGCGAAGAAAAGCTTAAACCAAATTAATGTTTAACGACTTAAAGGGCTCAAAAAGCTTGTCTGTGGGTTCTAACTCAGTTATAATAGTGGTAATCGCATTAACGTTAACGCATTTATATTTCTGCTGAGAGTTGAATTTTTTAGAAATGCACAATAAGGTTGTTTTTTTAGAGGATTTTATAATGGCACGTTTAATTTGAACGACCTCCCAGTCAAATTCACTAAGACCATGAACTACATCAATATAGCCTGTGCCAATGAAGCTTTGGTCAAACGTAATCTGAGATAATTCATTTATTGCGCCTGCACTGATGCTCATATGGGAATCCTTAGAAACCTTGCCTCCAATAAATATTAAGTTTACTCCCTCTTTATGAACCAATTCCATGGCAATGTGTAAACTTAAGGTAAAACAAGTAATCTTTTTGTTGTTGGGAATTGCCTTAGCAAGCTCCATACATGTAGTACCACCGTCAATAAAAATGGCAGAACCATCCTGAATTTTGACAACAGCCTTGCGTGCGATAAGTTGCTTTTCATCAACATCATATATCTCTGTAGAGTTTTTATTCGAAGTAAAGCTCAATGAAATGGCACCACCATGCACTTTTTTAAGAAGCTTTTTTTTGTCAAGCTCTTTTACATCACGTCTAACCGTGTCTACAGAAACATCCAAATGCTCTGCAATATCATTCAAAAGGATTCTATTACGAAGTGACACTTCATTCAATATTTTTTGTTGACGCTCTTCTTTTAACATTTGTTTTGTATATACATTACAAGTTAAAAAAAAAATACAATAAATAGAATTGCAGAATTGCAAAATATAGCATAAATTTGAAAATAAATGCATTAACCTTCACATAACAACAATTAAACCACGGAATGGAATTAACCAACAACGTAAAAAACATTGTCAAAAAAGATTTGAATTTATCAAATGAGCATGTTAAAGTAAAAATACACCGTGATAGTGACATTGCAAGCAAAGCTATTTCAGATTATATCATAGAAAAAATTAATCAAAAAGCTAAAACAGGAGAAGCTTTTGTACTTGGCTTGGCAACAGGATCTAGTCCGATAGAAGTGTATAGAAATCTTATCCATGCCTACAAAAACGGCAGGGTAAGTTTTAAAAATGTCTATACTGTTAATTTAGACGAATACTTTCCAATGGATAGCAGCTCTATACATTCGTATGTGCAGTTTATGCATCAAAACCTGTTTAATGAAATTGATATTCCAAAAGAAAATATACATATTCCCGACGGTTCTTTACCTTTAGAGAAAATTGAGGCTTACTGTACTGAATATGAAAAAAAAATTAGTGAACTGGGGGGTATTGACTTGCAACTTTTGGGCATTGGCAGAACAGGCCATATTGGGTTTAATGAGCCCGATGCTTCTTTTGAAAGTGAAACGCGGTTGGTGTGGCTTGATCCTTTGACTAGAAAAGATGCATCAAGTAGTTTTTTTGGAGAGAAAAACGTACCAACTCAAGCCATTACCATGGGCATGAAAACAATCATGCAATCCAAGGAAATAATACTATTGGCTTGGGGCGAGAGTAAGGTATCTATTCTCCAAAAAACCATAGAAGGTAATGTGACAAAAAAGATTCCTGCAACCCTACTACAAAAACACAACAACTGTAAGTTTATACTCGATAAAGCCGCAGCATCTGAACTAATCAGAGAAAAAACACCTTGGTTGGTTGGTTCATGTATTTGGGATTCCAAACTTATCAGAAAGGCAGTCATTTGGCTATCCCACAAAACAAATAAATCAATTTTAAAACTCACTAAAAGTGATTTTATGCAAAATCATCTGGCAGAATTGTTTTATGAACATAAATTTGATTTAAATGCGACAATCAAAGAAGTATACGAATCACTCTTTGGTGCTTTTGAATTGTGGCGCTCAAATACTAGCAATGGCAAGGAAACTAGGGCTGTTGTATTTAGCCCTCATCCAGACGATGATGTGATTTCAATGGGTGGTTCTTTAATCCAGTTGGTAGATAATGGCTTTGATGTTCACGTTGCCTATCAAACTTCTGGGAATATCGCTGTCCATGATGATGATGTTTTACGCTTTTTACAATTTTGCATCGATGCGTCCTGTGGTGACCCTTATCTGCTAAAAGAATTTGATACTACTAAAAAGTTTTTTAGCAGCAAACAAGAGGGACAGATTGACACAAAAAAGATTTTAGATTTAAAGGGCTTTATTCGTAAAGGTGAAGCCCTAGCTGCTAGTCGTGTTTGTGGAATTGGAGAAGATAATTGTCATTTCATGAATCTTCCTTTTTATGAAACAGGCGCAGTCAAGAAAAAACCGCACACAAAAGCAGATATTGAACAAACCTATGCATTACTTGAAAAAACCAAACCAGAAAAAATTTTTGCAGCAGGAGACCTTTCTGATCCACACGGAACTCACAGGGTATGCCTTCAAATTTTATTCGACACTATTGAGCAATTAATCCTGGACAAAAAAGAATGGATTGAGAAGTGCGAAGTTTGGCTGTATCGAGGCGCATGGCAAGAATGGAATGTTTCTGATATTGAAATGGCCGTCCCTTTGTCGCCATCAGATTTGATTAAAAAGAGATGTGCAATTTTTAAGCATCAATCTCAAAAAGATAAAGCGATGTTCCCAGGACCTGACGAGAGAGAGTTTTGGCAACGATCAGAACAAAGAAATCGAAATACGGCAAGAAAATATAATGCCTTGGGACTACCTGATTATGAAGCTATTGAGGGCTTTGTTCGTTATTTTCAAAACAAATAAGCGTTTAATCGTTAATGGGTTCTGTCGCATCTACTAAATATAATTATAAAAGTTTGATTTGAGTCTTGATTTACGAAGCTAATGATATAAATGATTTATAGGTTGAATTTTCAGGATTCAAAAGTTGATTTTTCTTTATC
>Ga0206130_10008999_pt1 | contig 10565 bp, 9 predicted proteins | sample Helgoland_Spring_9_FD_148637 | JGI IMG/M metagenome (GOLD analysis project Ga0206130, IMG submission 148637) | Pelagic subsurface seawater microbial communities from Kabeltonne, Helgoland, North Sea - Helgoland_Spring_Bloom_20160512_1 | ecosystem: Environmental > Aquatic > Marine > Epipelagic ...
GCAGACAGACTTATAAGCAAAAACGTAAAACTGCTCTCACAGAGTGGTTCAATTTCTGTGCCGCATGATGATTGACTTGAGGTGCCTTTTACGGGTGTTCAAGTTTGTCTGACAGCACCTCCATGACACCCTTTCCTGTTTTGCCGCTATTGGACGAAATGATTGAGTGGGGTCGTAAAAATGGAATGACATGCGGTGTATTCACTGCAACCAGGCGGCTGCGTCGCCTTCTGAAACGGACTGCGTTGAATTATATGGAATTGGCGTCAGCTGATGTGTCTAAGGTTACAAATCAAAAGTCTTGGGGATCGTATTATGAGACCGATCCCAAAGTTTGCGCTTTCAGCGAGGTGTGGTTTCAGCCTGAAACGTTGTCTCCGCGCGGTCCTATGAAACGGATGTCGGCTGAGGCACCCTGATGAAGCAGGTTTTTGACGCCCTCAGACATCATTCACAAGCCCGTCCTAACGATATTGCATTTGAAGATGACGTAAGTCAAATCAGCTGGTGTGAATTGGCCATACGTGTTGACAGTCTCGCCTGCAAAATAGACGCGATTGGTGGAACTTTTGGGATTGGTCTTGCGAGCGGTATTGACTATGTCGTTGCTGATCTTGCCATAACGCTGAGTGGAAAGCGGCAAGTGCCTTTACCGTTTTTTTTTAGTACAACACAGAACGCTCATGTCTTGAAGGACGCGAAAGTCAGCTCTGTAATCACAAATAACCCAGAAATTTTTTCGACTGTAAAAGGTCTAAAACTAGTCAGTCCCGTTGCAGAGCCACGTCAAATAGATTCTTTGCGATCCTATCTTGGGGGGAGCGAAAGGATTATTTATACGTCGGGCTCATCCGGCACTCCGAAGGGCGTGGTGCTTGGTGATCGCCAATTAGACGCTTCTATAAGTTGCTTAAGCCGCGTGATCGCGGGGGAAGCGTCAGATACGCACCTCTCCATTCTACCCCTAGCGCAATTGTTGGAACAAATTTGTGGTATTTTTTTACCAATCGTGTCTGGTGCGAAAACAGTCTTCCGGTTTGAGGCAACCAAAACGCTGTTTGGCGCGCCTATTGAGCCGTTGGTTGATGCTTTCAGCGCAGTGCGTCCAACAACAAGCCTTTTAGCTCCGGCCATCTTAGGTCGCTGGGTTCACGCTTTGACAACCAATAAGGCTCAGGCTCCTGACAGCCTTCGATTTGTTGCTGTCGGCGGGGCATCATGTTCACCGTCTTTAATCACCACCGCGGAAAAAATTGGTATCCCCATCCATGAAGGGTACGGGCTATCTGAATGCTGCGCCGTTGTTGCGATGAACACCCCAGGTGACAATCAAGCCGGCACAGTTGGCCCAATTCTTGACGGGTTAAGGGTTTCCCTGAAAAGTGGAGAGATTGTTGTTTCAGGCCCTACAGTGATGGAAAGGTACCTGAACGGTAATGCTGCGCCTGAGGTTTGGCACACGGGTGATCTTGGCCATTTTGAAGAGAATAGGCTCGTGATTGATGGGAGAAAGGACGCGCTCTTGGTCACTGGTTCGGGGCGCAACATTTCACCAGAGTGGATAGAGCAACGCGTAAACGCTGATCCCCGGATTATCAGTTCGGCTCTCGTTATCCGCGGGTCTGATGGTGCTCTGGTTTTGATTGTGGTTGCGAAAGCACCCGTTTCAACATGTGAAATTGAATGTTATCTATCTGATCTACCCCACTATGCGCATCCAACTGCATTGATCATGACCGATCCATCTGAGGCAGGTTTACTTTTCCCTATAGGAACACCCAACAGGTCAGTGGCCGCGTCCTTAGTTAATTCACGCCCAGCACAACCTCTCGCCCGCTCTGCTGAAAGCACCGCGTCATGAATAAAACTAATATAGTTCTTATAACCGGAGCAGGGACGGGAATTGGAAGGGCACTGTCGATTGCAGCGGCGGAGAAAGGGTTTGACGTAATCCTTGTTGGCCGAACGTCAGGCACGCTTGATGAAACAATGTCAAAATGTAACCCGAATGCCGTCCGGCATATCATTGCCGATGTTACAAGCGCAGAGGGGCGCGCTTTGATTGCTAAAACCGTAAATGGTTCTTTGGATATTCTTATCAACAACGCAGGAACACTGCGTGTTGGGCACCTTGAAGATATGGCTGATGCTGATCTTGAACAAATGACCGACACAAACCTTGTCGCGCCAATGGCGTTAACCCGCGAACTCCTGCCTGCCTTGCGTAAATCAAAGGGTCAGATTGTTAACATAGGTTCCGTATTTGGCGACATCGCGTATCCTTTCTTTGCTGGATATTCTGCAACAAAGTTTGGTTTACGCGGATTTTCGGACGCTATGCGGCGCGAACTTTCTGGGGCTGGTATTGGTGTGACTTATATTGCCCCGCGGGCAACGCGTACAGCGAAGGAAACTGCGTTTGAAAAATTGATTGAGCCAATGGGCATGACGCTCGACAGTGCCGAAGCGGTTGCATTCCAAGCATGGGATGCGATCCTTAAAAAAAAACGCGAGAGTTTCCCAAGTGGCAAAGAACGGTTTTTTGTTAAAGTACAACGTCTTTTTCCGTCGCTAGTCGACAAATTTGTGTCTGCGCAGGCGCGAGATCCTCGAACATTGGCAGCGCTAAAAGGGTCAGCCAAAACTTAACTTTTAAAACATCAAAAACTATAGGATACCTCAAATGAACTACAATTTAATTCGCGCATCAGAAGCCGGCGAAACCAACGTCAATTTGGCAAGGGTTTCTAAAATAAATGACCACTTGAAGTCTGACGGTTGGACCCTGCTCCGTGGATTTTCCATGGACATGTCAGCGTTTGGTACCATTATTTCGCGATTATGCGAAACTATCACCTTCGATCCTGCGCGGCAAAATATAGATAGGAATACTCAAAAAGTAGATGCCGGTTTAGGTCCAATTGGCTTGCACATCGAAAACGGAAATACACCAGTGTGTCCTGATGTCGTTGCATTCTATAGCACAAAGGCCGCTTTTGAGGGATCTCAAACCACGATTTGTGATGGTCGTCATGTGTTTGAAACACTTTCTAATGCGCAAAAAGCACGCTGGTCTCAACGCATGATGGTCACGAGGACACTTCCCGAGCCGTTATGGAAACGCTACCTTGCAAACGAGCATCCGGCCATTAGTGACCCTGAAGAGGTTACTTATGAGCATATTGTGCAGTTTAAAGCAGCTGTTCCTGATCAAGACTTTACTTTAAACGATGATGGATCTCTTGAATACAGAATTAAAGTTAACCCGGTGCGCCCTTCATCTTTTTCGGGTGGACTGGCTTTTGCAAATGCAATCCTTGGGCCATCCCACAATTATGAGCCGCCAGTGTATAAACTCGATGACGGTACTATTGTAACATCTATGGAAGTCGAAGAACTTCGAAATATTGCAGAGACCTGCACCGTTGAGATCAACTGGCAGGACGGCGACGTTGCTGTGATTGACAACACACGTGTGATGCACGGTCGCCGTGCAATCAAGGATCAGGATCGGCAGTTGTTCATTGGGATGGGGCGTCTTTGAAGCGTCCCAGTATGACCAAATGCATGATTAGGAGGTTCGTGATGAATGAGAAAGTGTTTTTAGTGTCAATTTTTATGTTTACATCTAGTCTGACGCACGCAGATGCTGTTCAAAATAAAATTAATCAATTGTTTGAACAAGGATACACCCATTTGGAAGTGGAGAGGGGTACAGTAAAATCAAAAATTGTAGCCTATGATAATTATGGAACAAAAATTGAAATTGTCCTGAGCAACTCAAATGGTTCTACTATTCTTCAATTTACAAAAAATATAAATAACGATGACCTCCATAAAACTTTGACAAGGATAGAACCGTCTTCTTTCGACCTCCATCGCAACAATAATCATAACGGCAATTATGACGATGACGATGACGATGACGATGACGATGACGATGACGATGACGATGACGATGACGAATGATTAAGCGTGGATAGCTAATGTGACTCTGACCAAAATCGGCTATAAAGAATAGTTCCATTATAACTAAAATGATATACCCATTGTTGGGTTTGCAAGGAGATAGAATTAGAACATTCATAAAAATGTTTTCTGTAGGGTGGTTGCAGTAATTCAAAGTTGAAGCTGCTGCATAGACTATCTCCCAACACTCTTCATTTGGTTGGTGTATAAAAACAAATTAACTGGATTAGAAAATGCATCATCTGGGAGCAGTATGGTTAGAGCCAGAATTGTTAGCTTGGTTATTAAAATTAATATTTAATCTGTAGATCCTATAGTCGTATCCGTACAATATTTGAGGACCTTGATTCATTATTGAAAATGTTTCACGATAACGCTTTTTAGAGTGCCGAATATTAAATTTTAAAGATGGGAGTATCTAAAATATTTCACGAGCCTTCTCTAAAATCGCTTTGTGTAGTGCAGAAATCCTATCATCAGATTTTTGTTTGACACGTGAGACTAGAAAGTAACCGTTTCCGGAATCCATTTCGGTGCCTTGTAGAGCAATTAACTGCCCAGTAGCAAAATAATCACCCGACAACTTTGGCCAAGCAATGCAGATACCTCGGCTTGCGGCGGCAGCCTCGAGTAGCAGTGGGTAACTATGATAAAACAGCACCTCGGGGGTTAATTCGAATTCCAAACCATGGGCACGAAACCAGTCTCCAAACCAAATAGAGCCATAATCTTCTCGTCCCTGATGCAGTAAAGGCAATTGTCGGATCATCGCGGGTGTCAAATGACCGACTTTAATTCCATGCCGCTGAATAAAACTTGGTGAACAGGCCAGAACGATCTCTTCACGTATGATAGGATCCGAGTAATAATCAGGGTTCGAAGGTTTGCCCAGGACGAACGATAGGTCTGCTGTAAGGCGGTCGGCGGCGGTTTCGGTTTGTGACACTGACAGCTGAATTTCAAACAATGGAAAAGCCTGTTGTAGCTCGGGGTAAATTTTCAAAAACCAGAAATGCGCCAGCCCATAGCCGCAATGAATAGAGACCGTGGGATTTTCTGCCTGCGATTTTAAATTAACGCAGACTTTCCGAATGTCCGACAGACCGCTTTGTACCGCATAGAACAGTTGCTCACCTTCAGGAGTCAATCGTATTTTGCTATGGATTCGATAAAATAATTCTGTGTTCAAATTTTCTTCTAACACCTTAATGTGGCGACTCAAGGATGGTTGAGAAATTCCAATTTTTCTAGATGCTTCGCTAACACTTTGAACGCTTGCGACAACTTCAAACGCGGCAAGAGCATTCATAATCGGGAGCAGGGTTCGAAAATTATCCATATAAGAATTATATAAACTGATCCACTGCGGTCAAGACGGAGAAAATCATGGAGCATGTGCGGGTACTGATTATTGGTGGCGGCGTTTATGGAGTCAGTCTAGCCTATCATCTGGGCAGAGAGGGCTTGGCGGATGTGATGCTCGTGGAAAAGGGGGAACTTACCTCGGGTTCGACTTGGCATGCTGCAGGCAATACTACGAACTTTGCTGGATCGCTCGGCCTTTCTTATGTTCATGACCATGGGATAAAGCTTTATGAGGAGATTCAAGCAGAGACAGGTCAGGCCACTGGATATCATCGCTGCGGTGGGATGCGATTGGCTCAGACACAGGAGGAGTTAAATTGGTTCGCGCGCGGTGTAGGGATTGCACAACATAATGGCATCGAGTGTCGGGTTATATCGGCTGAGGAAGCCAAAGAGCAGCATCCCTTCATCGAAACCTTTGGCATTAAGGGCGCCGTGTGGATGGAAAATGACGCATATGTAGACCCCACCGGAGTGACCATGGCGATGGCGAAGGGCGCTAAAATGCGTGGAGTAAAAATTGTCACAAATAACCGAGTGACGGAGCTGAAGCAGCGCGCAACGGGTGAGTGGGAAGTCGATACAGAAAACGGAAAGATCATTGCTGAGCAGATCGTCAACGCAGGTGGTTCCTTCGCCCGTCGTCTAGGCGAAATGATGGGGATCAAACTGCCAATCGTAGACATGATCCACCATTATTTGGTGACTGAAACTATACCTGAGATCGAAGCTCTAGATTTTGAGCTGCCGCTGGTGCGCGATCCGTACAGTTCGACTTATTTCCGTCAGGAACGCAAAGGGTTGGTCGTTGGGCCCTATGAAACTATGGGTGCCAAGCCCTGCTATCTGGAGGGACCAAACTGGGACACTGACCGCTTTCTGTTCCCCAATGAGTTGGAACGTCTGACTCCCTGGCTGGAACGGGCTATGGAGCGGATGCCGGTTGCGGGTACAGTCGGGGTGCGCACCACGATTGCAGGCGCGATCACTTATACACCGGATGGCGGTTTTCTGCTGGGCCCGGCGCCAGGGCTGCGCAACGCCTGGCTAGCCTGCGGATCAAGCGTCGGTATTTGCCAGGGCGCGGGATCAGGCAAATACCTGGCCCAATGGATAGTACATGGCCAGTCAGAGATCAACATGAATGATTTCGACCCACGCCGCTGGGGCGATTACGCTTACGGCGAATATACAAAGGCCAAGGCCATCGACGCCTATCACAGAAATTTCCAACTGCATCAGCATGGCGAGGACCGCGAGGCTGGGCGTCCTCTATTCAAAACCCCGGCTTATGAACGGCAAGCGAAACAGGGCGCGGTGTTTGGCGAATCCTTTGGTTGGGAGCGACCCAAATGGTACGCCCCGAATGGCGAGACCGAAGAATACAGCTTTGCCCGCACCAACATTCACAAGATCATAAGCGATGAATGCTTTGCCGTGCGCGAACGTTGTGGGGTGTTGGACCTTTCCAGCTTCTCCAAATTCGAAATCTCGGGCCCGAATGCGGAAGGCTACCTCAATCGTTTGATCACCGGCATCGCGCCTAAGCGTGAGGGTAAATCCACGCTGGCCTACAGCACTACAGCAGACGGGTTTATTGAGAATGAATGGACTATCACCCGCTTTGGCAAGAATTTATTCTACCTGCTCGGCCCGGCGGTGAGCCAGACCCGCGATTTCGACAAGCTGCGCTTTTGGCGACGCTCTGGTGAGGATGTGGATGTACGCAACGTTTCGCAGGAGTTTGGTTGTCTTGTGCTGACCGGCCCTCGCTCTCGCGATATCCTGTCGGAGCTGACAGATGCTTCCCTCGACAATGCGGCCTTCCCGTGGCTTGACGCTCGCGAGATATCCGTGGCAAGCGTGCCAGTCCGTGCCTTGCGCCTGTCTTTTGTCGGCGAACTGGGCTGGGAGTTGCATATGCCCTTGTCCGATCTCGACAAGGCTTATGCTGCCATTCTAGAGGCCGGCAGCAGGCACGGATTGGCCAACTTTGGTCTGTATGCCGTGAATTCCCTCCGGATGGAAAAAGGCTATGGCGCTTGGGGTCACGAATATACTATGGACGTACGCATGAAGGAAGCTGGCTTGTCTCGGTTTGTTCATTTTGCAAAAAATGAGTTTCTAGGTCGCGAGGCGTTATTAACCTACAAGGACGAGGTATCAAGTCGTCAAATAGCGTATATTGAAGTTGACGCCTCAGATGCAGATTGCCTAGGCAGCGAACCAATTTTCGCGGATAATAAGGTTGTTGGCATGACTACGTCGGGCGCATATGGTCATACGACCAGCAAAAACTTGGCATTTGCCTATATTGACAGCAAATTGAAAGACTCAGCAAACCTTCAGGTTGGATTGTTAGGTGAAAAACGAAACATCCGTGTCCTGCCGAAGTCAGTTTATGACCCGAAAAACATAAAAGTAAAAGGCTAGGAATTTCAATGGGTGATAAACGAAATATCATAATCATTGGTGGGGGAGTGATCGGATTGAGCCTTGCGTATCATCTTTCCAAGAAAGGCGCAAAAGACATCCTACTGCTAGAGCGCAACCAGCTGACATCTGGCACGACATGGCATGCGGCTGGGATTGTTGGGCCACTGCGACCTTCGCTGAACTTTACTCGACTGGCTTCTAAGGCGCTGGAAACTTTTCCAGAGTTGGAGCGCGAAACAGGTCTCGCAACCGGATATCAGCAGACTTCGGGCTATTGGATCGCGCGGCGTCCTGAGCGAATGGACGAATTAAAACGTATTCATGCAATGGCTGAATATACAGGGATGAAACCTGAAGTGTTAGCAGCAGAGGAAGTTGCTGCGAGGGTGCAAGGCATAAGCGCAAAGGGTATTCACGGTGCGCTCACTCTTAAGGAAGATGGGCAGGTTAATCCAGTTGACTTATCTATGGCTTATTTGAACGCGGCGCGAAAAAATGGAGTACAAATTCATGAAGGAGTGTTAGTCGAAAGCTTGTTGCATAGCGCTAATAAAATTACTGGAGTGGTCCTGTCTGATGGAAGCCAAATTCAAGCGGAGCAAGTAGCCCTTTGTGCTGGTTCTTGGTCAAAAAAGCTTGCAGATGATGCAGGTGTCGTGCTGCCGCAACATTCGGTTAAACATATGTATGTTGTAACTGAGGCAATAGAAGGCCTGCCAAAACCTTTCCCAATTATTCGCGACATGGATACCCATGTCTACATGAAAGGTGACGCTGGTAAATTGTTGGTAGGCTGGTTTGAAATGAATGCAAAACCATGGAATCCTCACTCACCAGAAGGCAACCGCCCATTTCTTGACATGGAAAATGATTGGGACCATGCTGAACCTTTTATTGATGCCGCTTTGGATCTGTTTCCTGAGTTAGAAGCTGTCGGTATTCAGCATTTTTTAAATGGTCCTGAGAGTTTTACCGCAGATGGTCGTCCGTTGGTGGGTGAAACGCCTGAACTGCGTAATTTATACGTAGCCACTGGAATGAATTCGGCTGGCGTTATGTCATCTGCTGGAGTAGGTGATGTGTTGTCCGATTGGATGATTACGGGTGAGCCTCCAAGCGACTTGTGGGATATAGACATTCTGCGTTGTGACCCACTTCAATCTGATCCAGTCTTTATGCAAGAGAAAATGTGCGAGGTCCCAGGAAACATATTCACAATGCACTGGCCCTATAAGCAGCCGATTTCTGGTCGTGACTTGCGTTTGTCACCCCTCCATCAGGCGCTGGATCAGGTAGGCGCAGTTTGGGGTGTGGGCGGCGCATGGGAGCGAACATTGTGGTTTGCGCAGAACGAAGAGGAGCACAGCCTACCGTACTCAGTTGGATCACAAACTTGGCAATATGTAGCGAATCGCGAAGCCCAGGTCATGGCCAGCGGCGTAGCGCTGATCGATTTATCGATGTTCACCAAAATTGATGTGACGGGGCCGGATGCGCTGGCGCTAATGCAATGGGTCTCCTCATCTGATCTGGATGTAGAACCGGGTCGTGCGGTTTATACAACCTGGTTGAATAAACGGGGTGGCATCGAGGCAGATTTAACCGTTACACGAATGGATAAACAGACCTTTCGAGTGACCTCAGGCGCGGCTACGCGGCGTAGAGAAATCTTTTGGCTAAGAAAACAGATCTGTGCGCAAGGCTATGACGTGCAATTGAAAGACGTGACCGAAGACGAGGCGGTGATCGGTGTAATGGGGCCACGGGCACGCAAGATCCTGCAGGCGCTGTCTGCAGACGATTGGGACGCTTTCGCTTTTTCCACCGCCCAAAATGTAACGATTGCTGGGTTACCCGCTACCGCCACGCGCTTGAGCTTCGTCGGTGAACTGGGCTGGGAAATCGCAGTGCCTACATCAGATGCCGTCCCACTTTTTGAAGCGCTACGCGCCCACACCCAGCATCTTTTGGGCATCTATGCACTTGATGGTTGCCGGATCGAGAAAGGGTTCAAGCATTGGGGCACCGACCTTGGCCCTGACATTTCTCCTCTAGAGGCCGGAATAGGCTTTACTGTGAACTGGAAAAAAGGCGATTTTCTGGGGCGCGACTCACTGATTGCCCAGAAAGAAGCTGGCTTAACTCGTCGTCAAATCTTGCTTGAGGTGGAGGGTGACGCTCTGCTGTTGCATGATGAACCAATTTGGGAAAACGGCACCTACGCAGGGCTGACAAGTTCTGGCGCAAGAGGGCCGCGAACCGGAAAAAATCTATGCTTTGCCAATGTATCGATAGTACCTGGAGAAACGCATGCAGAAACACTGGTACGCAGTTTTGAAATCGAGGTCGCGAACCAAAAATATAAAGCCAGACCGCTTTATCAAGTGCCTTATGATGCGACCCGGCAGAAAATGTTGGTGTAAAATTTAACTTTTTAGCCATCAGCGGTTTAACTGGCTAAGCATTTGTTTGCGACAGCACTATCTGCTGACGATTTCTAAGGTGATACATGAGCAAAATAATCACAGAAACCGCAAAACAGATTGATGTCATCCATGGAACTGATGTTTTGGTCGTTGGGTCGGTCCCCGGTGGACTGGCCGCAGCGCTAGTCGCCGCACGCATGGGTGTGAAAACGACCCTTGTGGAACGCTTTGGGTGTTTTGGGGGTGTTGTCAGACAAACTTGACGTCCCATTGGTTGGTACCTAACTTTTATGAATGACATTAAAAAACCCATTTAAGTACTTCAAGACTTCACCTGAAATCATCCGATTGGCAGTGATGTATTACATA
>Ga0206130_10009000_pt1 | contig 10565 bp, 8 predicted proteins | sample Helgoland_Spring_9_FD_148637 | JGI IMG/M metagenome (GOLD analysis project Ga0206130, IMG submission 148637) | Pelagic subsurface seawater microbial communities from Kabeltonne, Helgoland, North Sea - Helgoland_Spring_Bloom_20160512_1 | ecosystem: Environmental > Aquatic > Marine > Epipelagic ...
CACACAAGTATTGGAACAATCTCAATCCAATTTGGAATGGGTGGAGAGAACGAAATCAAGCACAGTATCCCTCAGACGCCCCCCTAAAAAAACAATGGTTTAAATTTTCACACAAGGTTGAAGCACAGATTGAAACTGCCAAACAGTTAAAAACAGGATATATGATTTGGTTAGATGCAGATGTAGAGCAGACACAACCTTACACAGAAGAGTGGTTAAGACAGCAATTGCCTAAAGAAGGAGAGATGTTCACATACTTGCATAGAGAGGGCTACCCAGAGACTGGATGGATAGCATACAATCTAAACGAAATGCAAACACACACATTCTTTACGGAACTTGAACACACATACCTAAACAATAAACTATTCGACTTGGAGCAATGGCACGATGGTTATGTGTGGTGGGAAACTTATAAGAGTATGAGCAAGATGTATCCTAATCAGTATAAGGTAAGAAGCCTAATGGACAGTGTAGTGAACAAAGGCGAAGCATTTGGTAGAAGCACACTAAAGAGTGTGTTTAAGCACCATAAAGGACCCAATAATCATATCACCCTATCCCATCAGGATTAACCCGGCATTCTCAGCCAGCATACTAAGAAAAACTAACTACAACGGAACAGGATACACTTTATAATATGTTAATTGAAGCCCCGTATAAAAACGGAGACACTGTGTCTCTAAAACTAAGCTCAGGCGAAGAGATTGTTGCTCGTCTTGAAAATGAATCAGATAAAAAATTTACACTACATAAACCTATGGTATTGGTTATGCAACAGCAAGGACTAGGACTAGCACCATATATGTATAGTGTATCACCGGATGCTAAATTTAATGTTTTAGCATCTACAGTAAGTTGTGTTGCTAAAACAGAATTAGAGATTGCAAAACAATATGTAGCAACTACCTCGGGTATTGTACCAGCCTAAAAACTCACCATAAATACTGTTATAATAGTGAGGATGAATATGCCACAGGCAGTAAGAATAGGTGATGCAAACAGCATGGGCGGCATTGCAATAGGCCCAGGTGCATTAAGTGTGCTAATCAATGGTCAACCGGCGTGCCTTGAATTTACACCGGTTAGCCCACATCCGTGTTGCGGCCCAGGTCCTTGTGCAAAACATTGCACTGCAAAAACCTCACTAGGATCGCCCAGTGTGTTGGCAGAATTTCAAACAATTAACTTTGTTGGCAATGTTGACTCGTGTTTTGACAGTCGCACACAGGGTAGCCCAGACGTAATAATTGGTGCAATGTGATATGACAGTTACATCAATGACATTAACAGCGGGCGCAAGTATGCTTGCCAACGGCAGTGACCCATCCATTGGTGCTAAGCCGATAGCCAGTAACGCCGGAGTAACGTTAAACTTAGTTGATAGCACAACAGGATTGACTGGCAATCCAACTTTGTATAGTATGAATTATTACACTGTGCAAATACAAAACATTCAGAGCACACTGTATGATGTAACAGCCAAAGTAGCAAACCTAGCCAATGCATACATAAATGAATTTAGTAGTATGACCAATGGCCTTGGTGATAACGTGTTTTCGGCACCTTTTGATTTGTATTCTGGTAATGCATATGCAGTGATGCACACAGACGATAGTGTTGACAGCGTGTTAACATTTGGTCGTACTGAAAGTGCTAATGTGTTAGGTGGAGCGATTAACAGTGGCGAGATCGAAGGTGATGCTAGAACGTTTGCTACAGCACTTACTGGTTCAATTTCTTTTGTACAAAACAGTAACCAATCCATTAATGCTGCTAACAACAGTGCAAATGCTTTTACAGGCGGCACGTTTGCAGGAATGGACAATGTTGCAAGTGGTGCACTAAGTGGAGTTAACTTAGCCGGCCCGGCATTTGGTGCTGACTGCTCATTGCTAGGTACAGTTATTAACTTTTCAGCAATACCAAACTTGGGTAGCCCAGGGCAGATGTTGAGCAACATGTTGGACGCAGGCACATTAGGTCCTATGTATGAACAATTATCCAAAGTAGTACTAAGTCCTAGGCTTGCTGCAACATTGGGTGCAACCCCTCCACCAACAACAAATATTTTGCTAGGAAGTCTCGGGCTTGATTTAAACAATCTTGCTAGAGTTGGGGCAGGGTTACCACAAGGCATTCAGGAGCAAATCTACATAGCATTTGCAACATTGTCAACAGATGATGTGTCTCAAGTTAAAGCTATTTTAAAATGTACCCAGGTAAATGTTGTTGCTGGCAGTGATTTGTTTGATCCTACAAAACTGTTTCCGACAAGTTTTCAGACACTAACAGCACCAGTGCGCACAGGCAAACTTGGTACTAGGGCTATCTACGTAGATAGTAGCGGAAGTGTTAATCCTATTTTTAGTGATTTAGGTGTTAGGCTAAATGGGATGATTCCAGACAACTTAGCAGTTGCCAATGGCGCATTGTCATTGAGTTTAGGACAAATCAAAGGTATCGAAGCAACAGATATTACTACATTTACTGGTGCTGCTAGCAATCTTGAAACAATGAAAGACTTGCCGGATATTCAAAACTTAACAACATATATACCTGCCGGTGTCGCTGAGTATTGGCAAGACTACTACGGAGTGCAAAATAATATACAACTTGCAACCGGGCCAAGTGCTAACTTTACAATCGCTGACTGTATTGGGTATGCTGCTGGTTATAATAGCGCAGCACCGTTGCAACAAAATTACGACTTGTTAACCACAATGAACGCTAACGGTGATCTTGATGTATTTTACAAGGACGATGGTTCAAGCAGTGCCGATACTGGAGTGTTGGTTGTTCTTGAATACTTAATAGACGGCACATATGTTAGTGGACCAAATTGGGTTATACCAGTAGGAGTATATGGCGCAGGAACGTATAGTTCATTTGCTGATGCATACACAGCCGTTATCACTGCCGCTGTGTCACTTATGCAAAGTGTTTATTCCGGTAATACAACAGCGCAAACAGTACAAGCAAATTTCAAACGCATACAAGAACAATTAGCACGAGAAAAGTTAATTCGTGCAAAAATGGATATGACAGTGTCAGCATTAGTGCCAAGCGAAAACAATGCTATATCACTGAGCAACAGTCTGCCAGTGTATGCACTGGATACAACCAGCGGCGGTACAAGCGAATACCTTGAAAGAATAATGAACATTGATTCACTTGGCGGACAAGCTGCAATTGCGGCAATGAGAGAATCTCGCAACACCAACAATTTGGATGCAGCACATTTGCAACAAGACGGCGGCCTAAATTTAACCCCGCCACTTAATCCGGGCGCAATTAGTTCGTCACAATACACTGAAGACGAAGCGAGTGCTATAATTGTAAAATAGTGGTTGACATTAATACACATAAATGTTATATTGTATTATGTTTTAAAAGGAGCATCACTATGATTAAACCAGCAATCTTTGTTGTGTGCGGCATTATTGGGTATAGTTTATACACAGGTGCGTCGATAACAGATATAGTAGATACAAGTCAGCACGTAGTACATACTATTGCTACAAATGTTGCCGATGCAACAGATTGATCAATCTATAGTAGAAGCTGAGATTAGGCGGCGCATAAGATTATCAGTTGCAGCGTATGCATACGAGTACAAAAATGACTCGATTATGTCTGATGCGTTGTTTGACGAAATGTCTAATGCTGTTGACACTAGTGTGATCACTGGCAACCGTAAAATGGACAACTTCTTTAAAAAACATTTCGAACCTGCAACTGGTATGTGGGTCCGAAAACATCCAAATAAAGCAGGATTGGAAAACATATATCAACGATATTTTACAAAGACATAGTAAATACAATTTCATTCGCACGAAAGTATAAGTAATACGTTATGTTTATGGCTCTCTTAATTCTCTTTGTTGCACTTAGTTTAAGTGCTATTGCTGCGTATTACAGCATTGTCGGCTTGGCTGCGATCTTTGCATCTGCTATTATTCCTATTGTTATAATGGGAAGTGTATTAGAGGTTGCAAAACTTACAGTTACGGTATGGTTACACCAGAATTGGCAACGTGCTAGCTATATAATGAAATTTTATATGGTGCCTGCTGTTCTTGTTCTTATGTTTATTACAAGCATGGGTATTTTTGGTTTTTTGAGCAAGGCACACATTGAACAAACTAGCGCAGCAGAAGAACAGGCAGCACAACTGTCACGCATGGACGAAGAAATAATTCGCCAACAAGACATTATTACCAGAGCTAATGCAAGAATCGCTAAGGGCGAAGCAGATGCTAACAAACAAGATGTGGGCATCCAAGATAAAATTGATAGAGAACAAGAGCGTATTAATAGTGCATACACCAGACGTCAGCCTAGCATTGATGAACAACAAGCTATTATTACTGCACAAGAAAACGCACTACTAAATCGTGTAGCAGTGTATGAAGATGAAATTTCTAGTCTAGATACAGATTTATCACGACTAAACGATGTAGTCAGTGACTTTAGAACTGCATTAGAAAGTGCCAGTGTTGCAAGTGTTGAAGAACAAATACAACCTTACCTATTACAAATTACACAACTAGACGCAGACTTGGAGCGAATTAACACACAAGCAAATGAATATGAAGCAAGGATCAGCGAAGTAGAAGCTGATAACAGTGCAGTTAATAGTTTAAAATCACAAATTGCTGCAATTGAAGAAAACATTGTTGTTACTACAAATAAATTACAAAGTACAGAGCGTTCTCAAATTAGAGAAGGCCAATCAGTCATCGGAGTCTCAGACGATGGATTATTCGGCGGCAATACACGTAGAGCATTAGCAACATGGGTAGACGCACAACAGTCACGAATTGCACAATTACAAACACAAGAAACAGATCTAAGAACACAAGCACAAACAGTAGCCAACGACGAACGTACTAGACTCACTGAACTAGTTACAGAATTGCGTGGCACACAAACAGTACGTATAGACACTCGCAAGCAGGTATTGCTAGACACTATTGATCGTATACGAGCAGATGCTGTTACTGGATTAGCAACTCAGCGTAAAAACATACAAAGCAAAATTGATAATGTGTTGAACATAGACATTCCGGGCAACAGAGAGGCACGTAAAAACGCCCAGGGCATTATCACTGAACTGCGTAATAAAGAAGATCCTAGAATTGAAATTGCTAGAGAAGAAATTTCCAGGATACGTGCAGTTGCAGAAGAAGAAATTGCAAACAGCCAGACGGTTATTAACCGTTTGAGGGCGCAAATACAAGTAGGTGACGATGTTGACCTTGACACATTAATTGATGAACAGCAAGAGCGTATTAGAGTTGCTAACAGTGAAATTGATGCTATAATTGAAAACAAGTTTGCACTTGAATCTGAGGTGCGCAAGCTAGAAGCCGAAGTAGGACCAATTAAGTACATTGCGCAATTAATCTATGGTGAGGACACCAATAGTAATGTGTTAGAATCTGCTGTTAGATGGGTTATTATCTTAATTGTTTTTGTATTTGATCCACTTGCAATTATGATGTTGTTAGCTGCAACAGAAACTTTTAGCTGGAGGCAAAAAGAAAGACTGGCCGCCTTAACAATTGTTAATAAAACGGTATCCGACGAACTACCTAAGGAAAATAAATTAAATGAAGAAATACAAGCGTTTGAGACCGTGCCAGAAGATGATATTAACAATCAAAAAGAAGATCCAGCACAAACAGATAGAAAAGACCCGCCCCTCGGCGATAACATTGCAGAAGAAGTTGACTCAGTTAGAGGAGAGACTGGAGAAGATAGAGAAGTCGGTGCTAAATCTGATCAATCTCCTAAAGAAATAGCAGTACATGTTGAGCGCATTGTTTTTCCAAAGTACGAAGAAGAATTTGAACTTAAATTTGAAGATGTGAGCACACAGACACTAGCAGAAGAAGAACGCAAAGATTACGAATCAGCAAGAGCCCAATTGGTTGCAGATAATGTTCCGCCTACCATAGAATTTGAACTACCTGCTACAACTCCTCCTTTACCAGACGAGGCTATAGCAGCATATAAAGCAGCTGACTATGAGGATCAAAGAACTGATGAAATTATAGTAGTCGAAGGCGATGAAGATGAAAAACAAGCTAAACGTATCTGGAAACGACTTAATCCAGATTTAACACTTAAAGAACAAGAACAAAAATTTGCCCAGAAACAGATAGACGTATTACCTTGGGCCCAGTACCTAGAACTAAGTGACAATGAAATTGAAACAAACTACACTACAGTTGAATTTGGTACAGTGTTTCCTGACAGAGCAGTTAAAGGTGATACTTACATCAGGGTTGACTACCTTCCAACTAAGGTATTCAAATGGAACGGCTCCATTTGGATTGAAATTGATAAAAACAATTCAGACACATATGCATACAACGATGCATATATTAAACACTTGATTGAAAAACTTGGATCCGGAGAGTATGATCCAGAATTACTAAATGACGTAGAACGCAGCCAACTTGAGCAGCAACTTAGAGACCAGGGAATTTAAATGACCGAGGATACCATGTTAGCATACGAAAAATGTAATTTTTGTAATAAGGATAAAAATAGTGTAACAAAGCTCATAGTTGGCGATAATGTTGCTATCTGTAATGAATGTGTGGATCTATGCGGAGACTTGCTACAAGAGCTAGCAAGTAATACAGTACATGCAAATAATGTCAACGACATAAATCCTGTTGAGCTAAAAGAATTCCTTGACAAATACGTGATTGGTCAAGAAATGGCAAAAGTTGTGCTTTCGGTGGCAGTTGCTAACCATTACAAAAGAATTAATAACACATCAACAGAAATAGAATTAGACAAAGCCAACATATTATTGCTTGGGCCAACAGGATGCGGTAAAACATTGCTAGCAAAAAGTGTAGCAAGATTTTTAGATGTACCATTTACGATTGCAGATGCAACTTCTATCACTGAAGCTGGATATGTTGGCGACGATGTTGAAACATTGATCAGTAAGTTGCTGAGTTCAGCAGACGGAGATGTTGAAAAAGCACAGCAAGGCATCGTGTTTTTAGACGAAGTTGACAAGATATCACGCAAAAGTGAAAGTTCGTCAATCACTCGTGATGTTAGTGGCGAAGGTGTGCAACAAGCATTGCTTAAACTAGTAGAAGGCACAATTTGTCGTGTGCCGGCTGGTAATGCTGGTAGGAAAAATCCGCAAGCAGAAATGATTGAAGTAGATACTAAAAATATACTGTTTATCGCAGGCGGGGCATTTGTTGGGCTCGAAGATGTAGTAAAACGCAGAGCATCGTCTAACTCGGGCATCGGCTTTGGGGTTACAATCAAGGACAACACACCCGGTAGCCTGGGAGATATTGAACCCGACGATTTGGTAAAATTTGGATTAATTCCAGAATTTGTAGGACGTTTTCCAACTAGTGTAGCTCTTGACCAATTAACCGAAGACCAGCTGGTGTATGTGCTTACTGAGATACGCAACAGTTTAGTAGCACAGTACACATACTTGTTTGAAACTGACGGTGTTGCGTTAACATTCAGTATAGATGCATTGCGTGAAATTGCACAAAATGCACACAAACGCAAAACAGGTGCACGTAGTTTGCAAGCTGAATTAGAAAGAATTCTAATGCCGCATATGTACAGTCTTAAAGAGTATGCTAACAATAAAATAACTCAAGTTGAAATTACACCCGAGTTAGTAAACAATCCACAAAAACTAGCCGCATAACACTAAAAAACGGTTGACTTTGCTACACATGATGTTATACTTAATGTAACAGTTAAGGAGAGACATCAATGCAACATGCAAGATCTAAACTCGGAGTAGCCCTATTAGCAACCACTGCCCTTAGTGCATGTGGCGGCGGAGGCGGAGGCGGACAGCCAACAACATCAGCAGGGGCAACTCCTAGTAATCCAGGCAGTCCTTCGCCTAGTCCAATTGCTTGGTTGTATGCTCTTCCGGCATACCAAGGCACAATTGATCCACTAGCAGGCGGTGCTACTAGTGTGTATTCTGTGTACGATTCCTACATCAGTGATTTAGATGGCGATGGTGCTAGCGACGATGTTGTGTTTGCTGGCAGACAGACAGCAACAAATGATTATAACAATTGGGTGAGCAGTCGGATAAACATAATGAGTTTTGAAAACGGCAGTTTAGTTGATAAAACATCTCAATGGTTTTCCGGTGATGATAATATAATCCTTGGAACCGAACCCGATATCGAGTTTACAGACTTTTTTAAGACAGGCCGAAATGACATGTTTGTAAGCCACAGCACCGATAACAGTGTTGTTACTGGTCCAGCAAATGTATTTCGTAATGACGGTAGTAATTTTACTAAAATTTCAATTCCTACTGTAGGCATTTGGTCACATGATAGTGATGTTGGCGACTTAAACAACGACACATACGATGATATTATTATGACAGACTATGGTCCAAACACAACAGTTGCTCTCAACAACACAGTTGATGGATTTACCACATACATAGATCCATGGAATAATAGCGGGCATCTTCGCAGTGGCGGTTCGGGCGTAACTATTGGTAATTTCTTAAGAGACGGTGGCAACAACGAAATCATCATAACTGATGCTTCTTGCCCATTGTCGTATCTCAATATAGCCGGATGTAGTAGTGACAATTCAACTAAGATGTACAGTGTAGACTTTACCAATCCGCAAGGGTGGAACGGCCGAGAGGGCGAGGCTGTTGTAGAATACACATTTGTTAAAGACTTACCTTCAAGTGCCCTTGCAGCTACACGAGATCACAGTGTGCGTGTAGTTAACTATGATTTCAACGAAGATAATATCGACGATGTTATGGTGTTTTCTCGATCCAATAATTACATGCTAGAATGGAGCGACATACAGTTTTTACAAAACAACGGCACTGGAGACTTTAGCGATGTTACGAGCAGCATTCTAAGTGGATATGATAACGACAGCCACAGTACATACCAGCCCAAGTTCTTCGATATCAATGGCGACGGGAAAGAAGATATTCTAGTGTCGGGCGGAGACTTTGGCGGAGCTAACGACAGCCATCAGTTTTTGATTAAAACATCAGACAACAAATATGTTGCTGCACATCAAAACACATTAACAAATTTTATCACTGATTCAACAAATACACATGGTGGCAGTGCTAACAGTAGCGGTAACACAGTTAATGTGTTCAAAGGTGATGATGGTAATGACTATCTTGTAACATACATACCATATATGAACGGATCAGACAGACAAATGGCTGTGTTTATGAGCCAAATAGATGGATCAACAATTGCAGCGGGCACAGCTAAAAGCATGTTGCAGGAAGAGTGGACTTATCTAAGTGATGCTGATGCAACACAGGCACTAATTGCTAGTGGCACAACATATGCAGGCGGCAATATTATTGACATCAAGTCAGCATTTAACCCACTAGGCGGGTTGTCATTAAACGGATCGGCACTAAGTGGCAACATCACTGGACTGAACATCGGTGAAGTATCCGGCATAGCAACTGACACCATTGGCCGAGGGTATGCAGTTGATTTAAGTCAATCTACAGTAAACAGTAACACCACAATGTACAACACATTACAAAATGATGGTAGTGTATCATTGAGTAATGGCGATACAACAATTAGTTTCAACTTTGAGTCTGATGAAATAGCACTTGGGCATAGCATGTATAGCGCAGGTAACTTTGATTATAGTGTTTATGCGACAAATATGAAAAACAACCCTTGGTTGGACTTTAATGGGGTTTGGGGCGATGTTAAGAGTAGCACAGTTATTGACAACGTTGCGAGTTATGCTAAAGATAAGTTTGCATTCACAGGCAGTGTAATGCACGTGAGTACAAACATCACACCCGGATTGGTTACAGATGTTTCGACACAAACAGGAGTGTGGGCTGAAGCAAGCTATACCGACGGTGGGTTACAAGCGTTTGCAGGTATACACCCGGTTGCACTCAGCGGTAACGTTAGCACAAGTATTCCTACTAGTATTAACAGCAACGGAACAACACAGTACACACAGCAACAATTTGGTATGCCATCAGACGTAAATGCATATGCCAGAATTGAATACACTACTGCATACAACAATGGCGACATAACGCTAGGTGCAGCAATGAGCCAAACAGGCAATAATACAGCCGAAGTATCATATAGTATTAAATGGTAAATTGATATATTGACATTGTTGATTGTATCGTGTATAAATAATATTGTAGGTTGCTAAACAGGACCTACAATTTTAAATCTTGCTTTTATAAAGGAGAAACAAAATGACAAGACTTACCTCACTAGACCTCACCCCATTTTATCGCAACGCAGTTGGATTTGATCAACTTTTTGATCGTATCACTAACAACATTGACAGAGCAACGTCCAGCGGTGCTGTGCAAAATTATCCTCCATATGATATTCTTCGCACAGGGGAAGAAACTTATCGTATTAGACTAGCAGTAGCTGGTTTTCAAATGGCAGATATCAATGTTGAACTGAAGGAAGGTGTGCTAACAGTTACAGGAAAAACAGATTCTGACGATGAGTGTGAATTCCTGCACAAAGGTATTAGCA
>Ga0206130_10009016_pt1 | contig 10554 bp, 9 predicted proteins | sample Helgoland_Spring_9_FD_148637 | JGI IMG/M metagenome (GOLD analysis project Ga0206130, IMG submission 148637) | Pelagic subsurface seawater microbial communities from Kabeltonne, Helgoland, North Sea - Helgoland_Spring_Bloom_20160512_1 | ecosystem: Environmental > Aquatic > Marine > Epipelagic ...
AAATAAATTTAGCCATGATAAATTTTACAAGTTTCAAAGGAAAAAATTAAATATACTAATGGATGAAGGAAAACCTACTGGTGGTAAATGGAGTTATGATAATATGAACCGTGAACCACTCAAAAAAAATGTTACTATTCCTGATATGCCAAAAAAAATTAATAACAAGTATACCATTGAAGCTATAAAATATATCAATAAAAATTTCCCTAATAATTATGGTAGTCTTGAAAATTTTATTTACCCAATAGATAGAAAAACTAGTTTAAAGTGGTTAAATAATTTTTTAGAATGTAGATTAAAAAATTATGGTAAATATCAAGATGCAGTTAATACTGAACATCCATTTGTTTTTCATAGTATATTATCACCAATGATGAATATTGGTTTAATTACAGATAATGATGTGATAAAAGTTTCCAATGCTTATTATTTAAAAAATAAAAATAAAATTCCTATTAACAGCTATGAAGGGTTTATCAGACAGGTTATTGGATGGAGAAATTATGTTTACAGTGTCTACATTTTAAAGGGTAAACAATTATATAAAATGAATCATTTGAAACATATGAATAAATTAAACAATACCTGGTGGGAAGGTAATACTGGAATAATAGTATTAGATGATATTATAAATAATATAGTCAAATACGCTTATAGTCATCACATAGAAAGGTTGATGTATTTAGGAAATATCCTACTAATGTTAATGGTTAATCCTAAAGAAGTTCATAGAATTTTTATGGAATGGACTATCGATAGTTACGATTGGGTGATGGTTCCTAATATAATGGGAATGAGTCAATACAGTGATGGAGGTATTATGATGACACGTCCATATTTTGCATCATCAAATTATATAAAAAAAATGAGTAATTATCGTAAAACAAAAGATTCGACATGGAATGTTGAATGGGATAGTGTTTATTATAATTTTATTAACCAACATCTTAAATTACTAAGGTCCAATTATGCAACTAGTAGAATGGTGTTGCACTGGGATCGTAAAGATTCAAAGGAAAAAACACACATAAACAAAACAGCTAAGAGTATCATCTCACGTCTTACATGCTAGGAAGCATGTCAACACAATCACGCCTAGTATCCTTCTTCTTCAGGGTCCACTTATTCTTGTTAAACTCAATCACATACCTTCCAGGAATACTAGCACTATCGTCGCTGAAAGAAAAGTTCCAACCCTTCTTTTTACACCACTCGTGAAACTGTCGATGTCTATGCTCATAACCAATCTTAGACTTTGCCTCACGCCATGAAAGAACGTCATGAAAATAATCAGAAGACTTGCTAGAACTCTTGCGAGAACAACTGGCTGAACTCTTGCGAGAAGATGCAATTACTATCCTTGGTGTTGGTACTGCAACAGCTGCACTCTTACGAGAATATGCACCACAACTACTAACAGCGAAAGACGGTGTAGCACCACTAACTGCGAAAGACGGTGTTGGTCCAATGATTCCAGACATAGCCGTAGCTCCTACAACACCAATTGACGGACCTCCCATCATCATTGGTATTGGAGCAGCTCCACTAACAAACCCAATACTAATAGTGCTAGGTTTCTTGAAGCCATAATCCTTGGGGTTCAAAACCTTCTCCTGAATGTTTGACCACTCCATGAAACTATAGATCTTATCAGTAACCTTAATAGTTACTGGGTCACTACTAGACCCTGCCCAGTCAATCTTATTAGTCAGCTCACTAATAATACTACTAGGCACATCGTAGTCTACTAGCTCGTTCAAGCAGCTCTTCAAAAGAAAGCGCTCAGACGAGGTGAAATAATCCCCATTTTGGTTCTGTACAATGACAGTACCAGGGGTAGAAGTGCAACGGGTTGTAAAAGAACTCATCACAAAAGATTTTAATTTATTGGTCTTGGATGTATTTTTTTTTTCAATTTTTTATACATATTCAATCTGTTTATAAATAAAAATTAATCCTCAAAAATATCTTCAAACAGTTTTTGCCACTGTTTACTAATATTCTCAGGACGAAATGGGTCAAGAGCTTTTCGTGCTTTGATAGCATTTGCTTTTCTGACTTTTGGTGATGTTGCCATAAATTTCTCAAATGCTTTATAGAAATTATCAATATCTTTATTGTAATCACTAGAGACACTATATGTGTAAACACAATCACTAAATTCATCTAGAATCTCTTTAGGACCATCAATGTTTTGAACAATAGCAGGTACCATTCTATCAAGAGTTTCACAAATAGTATAACCAAATGGTTCATACACTCCAGTAACACAATTACATCCTACTTTTCCCCAATATTTTGCAATATTAGATTTATCAGTACTAAATTTGATTGTTTCCAGATTATCAAACTTTTTATCTAACTTTTCCCAAAATTCATTATCTGGTTTCATACCCATGTTTACAACCTTAATATCTTGTTCATACCTATCCATTGCGAGAACAGGAAGTTCTGGTCGTTTGCGTGGAACATGTCTTCCAATATATCCCAATGTATTACTCGAATAATCAAAATCATCAGGATTTGTTTTATCGAACTTTGGGCAATAGGAATTATAAATTACAAAGGTTTTTGCTTTGTATTTATGATATCCAAACTTCTTATAATATTCTTCTTCTGCTTTACTGATAAGTACAACATAATCAGAATATTTAAAAGTATTTTCTTGTTCGAAAAAGTTATTAGTATAAATGGAACCCAAGTTAGTAAGGTGTTCCATTTTAATAAGAGAATGGATAACAGAAATCATTTTCAGATGCGGATTAATCTCAGTAATCATTTTAACTGTGTCATTCGCTACCCACAAATTATTTACACAAATAGTGATATCTTTAAAATTTTCTTTAATATCATATTTGATAGAATTTTTATGAAGAATTCGAAGTCCAGGGTAATTCTTAAAGAAGGTAGGATGTGGGTCGTCAATATGAGCTAAGAAAAAAGGAATTACTTTAATCTTAGGATTATCTTTGAACATTTTCATAAAATTCAAAATCCAAGTAGAAACTCCTCCATATACAATAGGAGGTAGTTCATTAGTTAGCAAAGCAATTCTAATAACTCCATCTTCAGGAAGATGCAGTTTAGTTTGAGTTGTTTCACTTTTTTTAGATTTATCACATGAAGAATTATTTCTAGAGCTGTTTTTACCATATAGTCGTAGTAAAAGAGCTACCAGAAAACTAACAAATAAACTTATTATCATTTGATACATAACGTAATTACTATTTTGAAACTAAAAATATCAATTTTTTTTATATTTAATAAAAATTGATATTTTATTTATATTATACTACTATGAATATCTACATAAAAAAAGATGCTTTTAATAGAATTGTATCTGGTAGTAAAACAGTTGAATCTCGTAGATATAGAGGAATTTTTAGAGATATGAATGAGGGTATGGTTATTCGCTTTATCTGTAATAATAATAGTAAGACAGCTTTAGTCAAGAAAATTAATATTTATGATAATATTAATAATCTTTTGAAATACATAGATATAAGTAAAGTAGGAGATAATATTGATATCAATAAGTACCGAGATATTTTAAACATTTGTTACCAGAATTTTGATGGTATGATGATTACTATTGAATTTAATTTAATTTAATTTAATTTTTTTCTATAATATATATATATGGATCAAAAAAAAGTAATTTTACTTTTAGCAACCTATGGTATTGTTCAAGTTTTAGCACAAGATTTAGGAATTCCTTCTGGTGATAAACAAGTTAAATTAATTCAAACTCAACCAGTTGAAGCAGCTATACTTTATGCAGGTGGGTATACTGTTAGTGAAGACCACAATATTGCACTCATGGCATTAGTAGCATATTATTTCTTAAAATACATTTACAGTAATAAATTAGCTGAGTAATTAATGATATAAATATTTTAAATATTATAATATTTTTACACTATTAAATAAAAAAAATATTATAAATTTTTACTCTAATCTAAAAAAAAAATATTTAGAATTATAATGAGGATATTACATTCTTTTATTAACGATGTTTTTATTATAAAATTAACAGACGTTAATTATGATGGTATTGATGATAAGGTCACCACTAATGATACTAATAATGTTACTACAAAAACAGTAGATTTAGATAATGATGGAACTGTTGATTATATTAAAAAAGAAACAGAAGTTACTGATAATGGAACTGGGACTAAGATTGAATTAGATTTTAATAATGATAGTGTATTTGATGAAAGTGAACTTATTGTGATAGATAATAGTAACTATATTATTAAAGAATTTAAACAAGATAATAAGAATTTATTTGGCACGGATGTAATCGATGTGAGTGTACCTGTAAATAAAGTAGATATTTTAGTGAATACTGAATACGATAATTTTAAAGAAATAACTAATGAGTTATCAATAACGGACCATAGTATAGAATATACAGATTCAAATAACACATTGGAAACCATAGGATTAGATAATGATTTATTTAAAAAAATAGATGTTAAAGAAGGTGAATTTGAATCTTTTTATTCTAAGTTTTTAGCATTGTATGATTCTTCAGCACAAGAAGCTGCAAAAAATAATTTAAAAAAATTTTTTACTAATAATCCTGAAAATAATACTGAGGATAGTATTAAATTATTTAATTATATCAAAACTAATACTGGCAGTCTAGATGAATTAGCTAAAATAATTAACTTTACATATAATATTAGTGCTAGTTTTATTATTAATGAATCAAATGAAAGAGAACGTGTATTTAAAGACTTTTTTAAAAAATTCTTTATAGTATTTAGTTTAAAATATCCAGATGAATATGATGATTTAGATAATTTAAGTGATTTTGATAAAATGACTATAATAATTTTAATTTTACAATTATATTTTAACTTTAAGAAAGAATATAACTTTTTTGTTTCTTTTTGCTTTAAGCTCTTAGATTATATTGTTAATGCTAGAGCCTTAACCGGAATAAAAAAAGATGATGCTTCTAACTATAGCGTAACTGATAATATTATTCTAACATTTGAAGTTTTATCTAACTATTATCAAAATAATACAATATTTGATCTTGCTAGATTAATGAGAACTAATGGTTTAGATAAATTTAGACCCTTTTTTATAGATTTAGATAATGATAAGATGGGAGATTTTGCTGATACTATGCCTAATGATAATAGAGGTGTTAAGATTGTTAAAACAATAAAATATTACAAACATAAAACTAGAAATACAACACCTAAATATGTTATGAAAGACGTAACTAATTTTTAAAATAAATATTATATATTAATCATAAACATCTAGAACTCTAGCAGAAGGATCCATATATTGTGTTACCAATTGACCGTCACCGTTCCATCTTGGTAACCAATATTTTGGAATAATGTTAGTTCTGTCATTAAATTTTTCAATAAATTTTTTCTTGAAATAACAAGCTTCTTTACTTGGAGCTTGATATTTAGCCATATCTTCATCAGATATTAATTCTTCACACATATCTTGAATAATAGTATACCAAGATTTTTCTTTACTACTAACTCCATCACTAAAAGCTTCTTTCTTACGCCATAAAACTTCATCCGGAATAATATCATATCCATCAAATGCTTTCCTTAACCACCATTTTTCAATACCTTTATATTTAGGCATTCTCCATTCAGCTGGGATTGACCAATATGCTTCAATAACTTCAGGATCAAGTAAGGGAACACGGCCTTCTAAACCATGATATGAAATACACCTATCACTTCTCTTACAATCGTAAATATGAAGGTCTTTAACTAGATCCTTTGCACATTTATCTAATTCCTCACTATTAGGAGCATACCAATTAAACATATAACTACTACAAACCTCATCAGGACCTTCACCTACCATTACTACACGGCAATCTGTTTTAGTACCAACATATTTACATACTATATATTGACCAACAGATGCTCTGATGGTGGTAGTATCCCATGTTTCAGTAGCATAAATAACATCTTCTAATGCTTTAAGTCCATCTTCTGCAGTAAAATATACTTCAGTATGATTAGATTTTACATGTTCTGCAACCTTATTAGCATAGAATAAATCAGTCCCTCCTTTCATACCACAACAAAATGTTTTAATAGGAGTTCCTAAGATTTTACTAGCAATTCCTACAACCAAACTACTATCAACACCTCCGCTATTAAGAAAAGCCATTGGTCTATCACTATCAAGTCTCCTACGAACTGCATTAATTACAGCTGTTCTGACCTTTTCTAGATGATAACTTTCATTAAATTCAATACTAGGAGCTATTTCTTCAACATTGTAAATCCAATCAAATGAATTCTTTTCTACACTAACACTACCAAATTCATTCAATTTAAATGTAAGAATATTACCAGGTGGGAATTCCTCTACCTTATCAGGGAAGTAACTAGCACCTTTAATTTCAGATGTAAAAATAAGTTGTTTAGAATCTTCTGTAGGTTTATGATAATACATTGGTCTAATACCAACCATATCTCTTCCTGCTATAATCTTCCTTAAGGTTTTAAGATGGTCAAATTCAAATAATGCAAAAGAAAACTCACCTTTAATCTCAGTTTCAAAAAGTTTATACCATAAATCTAATCGATTAATTTTAGAGAATTTTAAATATAATTGAGGAATAGTCTTACAATCACTATTATTATTAATATCAAGTTCATACTTGGTGATTAATTGTTTAAAATTATAAATCTCACCATTACAAATAAAAACAACTGTTCTGTCTTTTTCTTGAAAGACAAAAGGTTGGTTTGAATCAAAAGATTTGTCCATAATTGCTAGTCTATGAAAACCTATCCACGCTTGAGGAAAAGTTTGAAGACATGAACTATCAGGACCTCTTCGGTTGATAGCCCAAAAATCTGCTAGATACCTAGCAATGTCTGGTTTATCTTTAACTAAATTTATTAGAGCCCAAATACCGCACATATTACATGATTAGGAAAGTTAGTATATAAATCAATTTTTTTATTATTTTTAAAATTGTAAATTTTAAAATAAAAAAAAAAAGGAAAATATAAAATTCTTGCAGAGAATTTTATTGTTATTTTCAATTTTTTTATGAATATGAAACTCCAAAATGTAAATAATCGAGTACCTTTTAAATTTTTTTATGAATATGAAACTCCAAAATGTAAATAATCGAGTACCTTTTAAATTTTTTAAATTATATATTTAAGTAACTGTTATTATTTTTTATAAATGAATAATATAGAAAATGAATTTGAGAAAAGGAAAACCATATATCAAAGAACAGCAGAAAATAAAGAAAATCCTATTGATGTAATGATAGATGAAGATATAACTGAAACTATAAAAATATGTGAAACTGTAAAAAATGATTCTTTAGTAAAATTAATAGAATTAACAACTGATCTGCGAGAAGAATCAGAAAATTATAAAACAAGAATCAAAATGTATAATGATATTAAAACAGATTTCAATAAAGTATTTAATGAGTTTGCTACAACTGGTCAGAAACTAAAATCATTGTATTATAAAAATAAAGGCATATTAGGAATTAATGATGATTTTGTAGATAATATTAATGATATTTTAGAAGAAAATATAACATACAAAAATATCAGAAAAAAAATATCAGAAATTGATATTATGAAGAATAAGGTTCAAGAAAAATATACAAAAATTAAGAAAACTATTAAATTAGTAGATAGTAAATTTTCAGAATTATTTGAAACTAACCAAGATATTGCCAAGAAATTTGTAGATAATGGAATGAATGATAAAGTAACATGTAAAATTTGTTATACTAATAAAGTAAATACTTGTATCAATCCATGTGGTCATTTATTTTGTGATATGTGTCTTAATAACTTAACAGATAATTCCTGTCCATTATGTAGAAATAATATGATTAGTAAAATTAAAATATACGGAATAGGTGAACATGAATCTAATGAACCATTACCTAATGGTTCATTATCTACAGATGTTAATATTAATCATTTATTACATATGATTGCCAGACAACCTGATAATAATTGGAATCAAAACAATAATAATGATTATTAATCGAATAATTTTATTAAAAAATCTTTATTGTAATTAGTTAATTTTTTTAATTTACTAATTTCTTTATTACTTAAATTTCTAATCATTCCTTTCCACATTTTTTTAACATCATTAATAAAATCTTCGTTAATAGTATAAAACTCTTTATTAAGCCTCAGTTTAGTAAAATATAATACTACATGATAAATAGAATTAATATTTGGAAAACTGTTAATAGTTTTATTTAAAAAAAATGGATAATCAACAATTTTTATACCAAAAAAATAATAATGATAATTACCATTAAAAATAAGCTCACTATTATTAGCAGTTTTTAATATTATTTTATTTACAAGACCAAGTGTATAAAGGTTGAAATTTCTACCTATAAGTAATGATTGTTTTTCTAAAAAACTTTTTTTATTAAATTTTTTTATAAATCTTATTAATTCTATATCGTGTTTAAAAATACATCTAGCGTTAGAATAGAATTCAATAGTTGTGCTATGAAAGAATAATGGTAATAGAAAATTATATCTATTAATAAGATGTACCCTATCTCTGGAACCTTTTTCTGGTAAATATTGTTCAACAATATACACATATATTTCCATATTAACATTATTACATAAGAGTTCAATTTCTTGTATTGTAAAATAGTTTTTATAATAAAAAAATATATTTTTTAAAAATATCGGATCTAAAAATACCAGAGTTTTATATAAAAAATCATTTTCCAGATTAGGTGAAAAAAAGAAATTAGTATTTTTCATACTGTAATATTTTAAGAATTTAATATCTGTTGGTTTTGATTGATTAATATATTCATATACTTTATTTCCAAATTTTTTAACAAAAGTATTTTTAATACTAAAAATTTCGTCCATATTAAATAATTATATATTTTATAAATATTTAATATTATCTACAGCTTCTTCTTTAACATCTAAAGCCTTTTTAAATAATTCAAAAGTATGGTCAATATCATATAATTTATCTAATCCAAATAAACCTATTCTAAATGTTCTTAAATCTTCTGGTTCATCAATCATAAAAGGGACGTAACCAGCAACCATTATTCCATTATTTTTTAACTGATTTACTGTATCACTGTTAGTATAGGATACTACTACAGTTGGTGATTTACAATCATCATCAGCAACACTAGGATAACCATTACTCTCTAACAAATGTCTAAATTTATTTCCTAATAATTGTGCTTGTTTTTCAGCTTCTTCTATACCAAACTCCAGTGTTTCCTTAACATTATCATTAAATTCCATCATAGCATCTGTAGGAACTGTACAATGATACATAAAACCTCCATTGTCATATGCATTTCCAACATCAACCCATTTTTTTAGATCTAAGGTAAAACTAGAACTTTCTGTTTCTTCTAACATGGAAACAGCTCTTTCTCCCATCATAACAACTCCACAACTAGCTGGAGAGCTCCATCCTTTTTGAGGTGCTGTTATATAAATGTCTATATTCATATCTTCCATATCAACCCACATTGTTCCAGATGCAATACCATCTAAACAAAACAACCCTCCGTTTTCTCTTACTGCAGTTGCAACTGTTTTGATATAATGTTGACTAAGCATAACACCTGTAGATGTTTCTACATGTGGTGCACAAAATAGAGCAGGTTTATTTTGTATGATATTTTCAACAACTATATTAAGATCTGGAGGACTAATCTTATTACTATCACTAATATTTCCATTAATTACTGATGTTGATTTAGCTATATTTCCTTTTTCAAAAATTTGGCTCCATCTATAACTAAAAAAACCATTTCTAATAATCATACAATCCTTATTATTACCAAATTGTCTAGCTACAGATTCCATTGCGGTGGTTCCACTACCTGGAATAAGAGCACACTTTTTAGCATGATAAATCTTACAAAGATTAGTATTAAGTTCTCTCATACAAGATTGAAATTCTTCTGACATCAAATTAACAGCACGGTTTGTATAAATTACGGAATATTCTAATAATTTTCTATTCATATTAATAGTAAATTAAATACGTTCATAAGTCAATATTTACCATCATTATTTAAATAAAATATTTCTTCATTTGTAGATTTTCTATTAAGAATACTATTTCTTTTAGGATACCGATTAAATTTAGACAGAACTTCCTTTCTTTCTAATATTATTTTAATAAACCTTTCTATTCTTTTAGATTGTTCTGGAAACCTTTTTAATAAATTTTTATAATATGATATTAATAAATCTTTGTCGTCTATATTCTCACTGTGATTGAGAGGCATTAGGAAATAAATACTTTCATAAAAATTATATTCAGCTAAAAAATTTATATTATTCAATACTATATTTCTAGCAACATTATCCATACTATACATCTTACTACTATTTCTAAACATATGTCTAGAAAATTGGTCCAAGATAATTATATTAATAAGACACTTCATACTATCGGTAGTATCAATAGTATCAGTATAATCTTTAGAAAAATTAGATATTATCATATCATCATAATCTTTCCTACCATGTAACCACT
>Ga0206130_10009017_pt1 | contig 10554 bp, 7 predicted proteins | sample Helgoland_Spring_9_FD_148637 | JGI IMG/M metagenome (GOLD analysis project Ga0206130, IMG submission 148637) | Pelagic subsurface seawater microbial communities from Kabeltonne, Helgoland, North Sea - Helgoland_Spring_Bloom_20160512_1 | ecosystem: Environmental > Aquatic > Marine > Epipelagic ...
CACCCATATCTTGGTTTATGTAAAAGAGGAACCCAATCAACTCTTGTATGTGGAGAACCTGTTTCAATCGGTATTAAAGTTAAAAGATTACGATGAACTAGAAATTCAGTTATTACCTTTATTAACTGATAAGTCTACTCAGGTGTATAGTGAGTTGATTACCTGGATGTATATTCAGAAAAAGGATTTCTATAATGCCTATGTTCAGTTGCGAGCTATTGACAAAGTTACATACGATCGTGGAAAACGTTTATTAGAATTAGGAGCGTTAGCCCTCGATAATGTGGATTATGAAAACGCTATTACTATTTTTTCATACGTTCAAGAAAATTATCCATCGGATTATAACGGTTATGTGGCGGAAAAATTAAAAATCGGCGCAAAGCGCCAAAAGATAGAAAGCACCTATCCTATCGACACCGCTTTAATTCAATCTATAGTGGTAGATTATAAAGAATTATTAACACGTACACGACGGGTAGATGACCAAATTGATATCAAGAGGCAAATGGCGCGTATGGAAGCCTTTTACCTTGCTAAGTACAATGAGTCCATCGCAAACCTAAAGAGCCTTATAAACAACCCTAGAATTAGCCTGGTGCTCAAATCGGAATGTAAGTTGGAGCTAGGAGATATCTACATTCTTGTTAACGAACCTTGGGAGTCGGCACTTTTGTACTATCAAGTGGAAAAAGATTTTGAAACAGAGACCATTGGACACGAAGCGAAACTGCGTAATTCAAAACTCTCGTATTACAAAGGAGACTTCGAGTTAGCCCAGAGTCATTTGGACATATTGAAGGAGGCTACGAGTCGTGAAATTTCGAATGACGCAATGGCATTAAGTTTATTAATTAAAGATAATTTGGCCTTAGACACTTCAGACGCAGCGTTGAAATTGTATGCTTTTGCAGAATTATATGAGTTTCAAGGAAATATTAACAAATCAATAAGTTACCTGAATTCATTGATAAAAACCTTTGAAGGACACAGCTTGATAGATGAGTGTTATTTCAAAAAAGGGCAAATTTTACTTTCCAAAGGTCAGTATGAGGCTGCTTTACAGAATTTTAAAATCGTTGTTTCAGATTTTCCAGATGACATTTTAGCTGATGCGGCACTTTATAATTTGGCAATTACTTATGAAATTTATTTGAAGAACACCGAATTAGCGAAAGCGACATACAAGAGAATATTGATAGATTATTCTGGAAGTGTATATGCCGTAGATGCGAGAAAACGTTATCGATTATTGAGAGGTGATAAAATTTAGAAACCTGTTAATTTTCTTTTTTTAGTTTGACGTTAAATGTCCAGATTTTTTTCTTACTGTTAGCGATGTAAACAGAATCTAATACAGTTTTACTCTGGGGCTCTCTAATTTCAAATTTGTTTTGAGACAAAAACTGTAAGTTGAGACTCTTTAATTTATTGTCATATTTGAAATAATAATATTGCGAGGTAAGGTCATATTTTATATTTAATACTTTAGTTTTTCCAATGGTAGAAGTAACCAGGTTACCAGTATAGATTTGTTCACCATTTTCTTCAGATAACGTCAGTAATTTGAACTGGGAATTAGAATCAATATGGAAGACTAATTTTTCTACGATAAATTTCGATGAATCCAGAACATAAGTACCAACTAAATCAGAGTTTAACTCTGTTTTTTCACCTAGAACGAAATTGCTTTGATATGGGCAGGACGTTAGAAGAACTGTAAGAAATGTGATGATTGCAAGAGACTTTAATTTCATGTTTTTAATAATTGTGTACCGATTTTAAAAAATAATTCATTGGGTACAAACGGTTTGGTAGCGTAATCATCAAAACCTTGATGTACTAAATTGTCCAATACATCGGACAACACACTGGCTGTAAGCGCCACAATTGGTAGCTTTTTATACTTGATGTCGTTTAATTGACGAACACGTTTTGTACATTCAATGCCATCCATTATAGGCATTTGCAAATCCATGAGTACTAAATCATAATCTGAAGCTTGAATTTTTTCAAGAGCATCTTCCCCATTTACGGCTTCATCGATAATCATTTTATTTTGCTCAAGAAATTGTCTGGCAATAAGTGTATTTAATGGATTGTCATCCACAATCAGAACCTGAGCCCCGTCCATTTTTTCATACATCTCATTCGTTACTAGACTGGACTTTTTCTTAAGTGTTGAAGTTTCAGAAATATCTAAACTTAAGGAGAAAAAGAAAGAAGTTCCTACGCCTTCTTTGCTTCTTACTGCGATAGATGAATGAAATAATTCGAGTAATTTTTTTGTAATAGCCAAGCCTAAACCAGTACCACCGTAGGTTCTTGTAATATTCATGTTGGCCTGTGAAAAGGACTCAAATATAGAATGTTGTTTTTCTTTTGGAATACCAATACCAGAATCCTTTATTTCGAAATCAATGAGTGCCGATTTTTTTTCCTTTTCCTGAAGGCTAATATTAAATTCAACAAAACCGTTATTGGTGAATTTTGCTGCGTTTCCGAGTAAATTGGTTAGAATCTGAGTAAGCCTAGTTTTGTCACTTCTTATTACTGATGGAATGTTATTGTCGTAATTTAATTTAAACTCTAGGCCCTTTTCTTTAACTAAAAACCCAAGGGTTTTACTGGTACTTTCGATGAAGTCTTTAAAATCAAAAGTAGAATATTCTAATTCAATTTTACCTGCCTCAATTTTACTAAAATCAAGAATGTCATTGATTAGAGCAAGTAAGTTGTCCGAAGCAGATTTTAAGGTATTGAGGTTTTCAACTTGTTCCGGGTTGGGATTGTTGTTCAAAAGAAGATGAGATACACCCACCACAGCATTCATGGGTGTTCTGATTTCATGAGACATAGTTGATAAAAATTGAGCCTTGACTGTAGAAGCTTTCTCGGCAAGGTTCTTTGCACTTATTAATGATTGTTCGTAATCAAATTGTTTGATGATATTGGCAAGAGAACCTGCAAAAGAGTTATAAAATGCAATATCACTTAGATCATGATAATAGGGCTCATTGAAGTAAAAGAATACACTGCCCAAATAAATACGCTCGTCGTATAAGTCTATTTTAGAAAGGCAATTATCTTTCAATCTTATGTCATTTTTTACGTCAATTATATTGTTGAATTCTTCTCCATCTATTTCGAGCTCTTCACCGACTAAGGAATCGTGAATGATATTAGTTTTAAAATAACAGGAAGATTCAGGGGAAATAATAGTAGATCGCAATATTAACTCATCATCTTCATCTAAGAGATAAATCGCTGCTGATGGATGTTTTGTAAATGAAGGGTTTTGAATAAATAACTTTAATGCGTGACTAAGAGCGTCTGATAAATCTGTATCTCTAATTTCAACCTTTAAAACATCATTTATGAGTGACTGTCTTTCGGATAAAAACCTTAGACGTTCTTCAGCTCTTTTTTGAATAGTAACATCGATAAAGGTGTACAATATTTCATTAACACCGTTATCTTGGTTTCGACTAAATATGGTTGAATTGCTATAATACCAGTTGTATTGTCCGTTTACATCTTGAATTCGCAGTTCCCTTTCTAAAACTTCACCTTCTTTTAAATCATGTACTTCATCAAGGTCATTTTGTAAATGTATTAAATCGTCAGGGTGAACGATTGATGAAATAAATGAATTATTTACTGAGTCTAACTTTTTATCATCATAACCTAAATCTTGGAATAGGTTACGGTTAGCATAGGTGATTTTAGATTTGTTTAGATTGAAGATAAAAATGATTGTAGGAGTTGTGTTGTTGATTTTTTCAACAAGGTTTTTGTTTTCTTGTATTTGCTGAATGGCTTCCTTTCGTTCTGTTATTTCTTGACTAGTTCCCTGAAAGCTTTCTAAATTTCCATCTTCATCTAGTCTTGCTGTACACTTCAGGTTAATCCAAAGTACTTTTAAATCATTGTGTATTACCCTAATTTCAATATCGAAGCCACATTTATTTTGTATAGAATTATCAAATGCATTTTTGAATAAAGGTCTATCATCAGGGTGAATCAGCCCTGAAAACTCGTTGAAATTTGGAATGTTATCAGAAATAGTTAGTCCAAATTGTCGGAAAGTATCTTCTGACCAATTGATTAGTAATCCATATTGAATATCATACATCCAATAACCCAATTTGGCCAAATTTTGAGCTTCTTGAAGTTCCTTTTCTTTTCTTTTATTAGCTGTAATATCCCGTACTGTTGATATTACTTCATTTTCACTACTTTTTACAATACGCGCTTCATAGAAAGATTTTCGTCTACCATGGTTTAGCATGTATTCTATGTTAACTATTTCATTTTTGTCAATGGCTTTTTTAATGCTTCTGAGAAATAGAACTTTCAAATCTTTTGGCATGGGTCCGTCAGTGATGTTCTGCCCGATGATATTTTTTGCGTTGGCGTAAGGTTGAAAATTACCTGCTTTATAATCTAAAAAAGTACCACTAGAAGAAATTCGGAGCATCATATCTGGAATAGCATCGAATAGAGCAAGTTTGTTTTTTTGATTGGATTTGAAAAAATTACGAGCTTCTTCAATGTTTTCTGAGAACAGATACATTATTAAAAAATTGATGGTGATACCAAGTAATAGTACCGTCCATTTTATTTGAACATACATTTGAGGTTTAACCCATATTTTATCAAAAAATTGATAATCATAGTACTCTAAACTTGCATAAGCCCCTATTACAAGCACAATAGAAAAAGTTCTAAAAGTCTTTTGAGTAGTATTAAAAATAAAGAATGGAAGGCTAAATAAAACGATAAAGATAATTTGGACATGACTTTCAGGACCTAAAGCACAACTCAAATACACTATAAATAAGTCAGAGGCAACGAGGAATAGTAATTTTCCCCAATTGAAATAATTGGTGCGTAACAAAATCAATATCGATCCAAATACCATTGCGCTAAAAAAAAATAATAAGGGTTGATTAAGTCCTTCTTTAAAACCTTGAAAAATAGCAAACGAGAAGGTAGTTAGTAAGTTTATTACGGACATAAAATGCACTATAAGCAAAACTGTGTCCGCAGGATTGTGCCTTTCTTTACTTATGAGATCACGACCTAATAGATATTTAACCATGGTAATATTTTGGCTGTCCTAACTAAATATACAAATTTTGATTATAGAAATTCTTCTTGTTCATCAAAATCCTCTGTTGAATTATTTGCAGGTTGAATCCAATCATTGTGGTTGAACCCTTCTTCATTTCTCAGTTCTTCAATCATTTTGTCTTTAACATACTCCGGTTGGTCACTATTGATAATCGAGTTTATCCTATAAGCATAATCTATATCTTCAGGTTGACTGGAGAGAAAATCATCCGTTTTTCGTATAAAATATGTTTTGTCATCAGCCAGGTTTTTAATTAAGTAAAAGTCATTTAATTGGGTGGATGAGATGAAAAGTATAGTACCAGCCGTAACTTGATTATCTAATAGTTGAGTTATTTCTGGTTTAGAATATAATTCGAGCTTTTTGAGGGCTACTCTTGAACTCATATTGATAATAAGGTCTTTCTTAAGAATTATTAGTTCTTTATTATTTTCCAATACGGTATAATAAGAATTGATACTATCGATTACAACAAGGTTATGGATTGGTTTTAATAGTTGAATTTTTCTATTAGAACTAAAGTCTAATAGCCAAGATTCAGATTTTGTAACGGCATTTATTTTATTTATGGTAGCGTTTGTGCCTTCTGAGATGTCGGACATTGTATCCACAGGTTGAACATCATCAATTAATTTGGTTTCGAAGGATGTATTGCATGAAATGAATATGGTACAAAAGGAAATTAGTAAAATAGAGCTCTTCATAGTACATTTTATATTTGAGTAAAAATATCGGTTTTAATTTTGTATCTTAGTTTCATGAGTGAAAAAGTAAGAAAAGGTAGATATCTTATTTTTCTTAAAGACGTTTTAATTTTGGCATTGAGTGCCTTTGGAGGTCCTCAAGCTCATATTGCCATGCTTTTTGAGCGAATGGTTGAAAAAAGGGCCTACCTCACCGAGGATGAACTTTTAGAATTAAATGCGCTTTGTAACATTTTGCCTGGTCCTACAAGTACTCAAACTATTACAGCAATAGGTTATAAATATGGTGGACCTAATTTAGCTTATTTAACATTACTGGTATGGGTTTTACCTGCAGGCTCCATTATGATAGCCTTGGGGATTTTTGTTTCAACGTTACACAAATATGGAATGTCATTGGATTTTGCACGCTATATTCAACCTATGGCTGTTGGATTTATTTTTTATGCTTCCTACAAAATTGGCTCAAAAGTATTAAACACAAAAACAGGAGTAATCTTAGGTGTACTTTCTGCATCAATTGCATTCTATGTAAGTAGTAATTACGGACAACTGAAAATTGCCTCATTGGCTTATCCTATTTTATTGATTTTGGGAGGTTTGTTATCTGCTCTGAAATACAAAAGACAACCACGCCAACGCAAAAAAGAAAAGTTGAACATTCAGTGGGGGAATTTTATTTTGTTTTTGTTAGTTTTTGTAGCCGCCGTAATAATGACTTACATGTCCACGAGTCGGTTATTTAATATTTTTGAAAATTTTTACCGTGATGGAAGTTTAATTTTTGGCGGAGGTCAGGTCTTAATTCCATTATTAAAGGCTGAGTTTGTGGACTGGTATCAGTGGCTTGATGTGGATGAGTTTCTTTCAGGTTTTGGTTTTGTACAAGCCATGCCTGGTCCTGTTTTTTCCTTTAGCGGATATATTGGTGCTGTATCGATGAGCGAATTTGGTGTTAGTGCTTCTATTTGGGGAGGTATTGTAGCATTAGCTGGAGTGTTTTTGCCAGGTACCTTTTTGATTTTCTTTGTAATTAGGTTTTGGAGTGAATTGAAGCAATATAGAGCGGTAAGAGCTTCGATTGAAGGTATCAGTGCAGTTGGTGTTGGTTTAGTAACAGCAGCGGCATTTCTTTTATCTAAACCTATGAATACAAGTCTTCAGGAAGCTGTAGGAATCACCAATATTGCCATTATAATAATAACAATACTGCTTTTGCATTCTAAAAAAGTGCCCGCACCAATCATTGTGGTGATTGGTGTGGTCACTGGTATTATCTCTACTTATTTATAATATCTAATAGATACTTACCGTATCCACTTTTTACTAATGGACGGGCTATTTTTTCCAATTGATTTTCATCGATATACCCCATTCTAAAAGCGATCTCTTCTATTGAACCGATTTTAAAACCTTGCCTTTTTTCAACTACTTGTACAAAAGTACTTGCATCAAGTAAACTATCTATGGTACCTGTATCAAGCCATGCAGTACCTCTACTTAAAATAGATACTTTTAATTGGTTTCTATTGAGGTACTCTTTGTTTACATCTGTAATCTCATACTCACCTCTAGCACTAGGTTCGATGTTTTTAGCTATTTCAACAACAGAATTGTCATAAAAATAGATACCCGGAACTGCATAGTTTGATTTCGGGATTTTTGGTTTTTCCTCTAGAGAAATAGCTGTTCCACTTTCGTCAAATTCAACTACACCATATCTTTCAGGGTCTGTTACGTGATAAGCATACACAACAGCACCTTCGGGCTTGTTGTTAGACTGAAGTAATTTGCCCATGCCATGGCCATAAAAAATATTATCACCTAATACAAGAGCTACATCATCATCTCCAATGAATTCTGCACCGATCACAAAAGCTTGAGCTAAGCCATTAGGAACTTCTTGAACAGCATAAGAAAATTTACATCCTAGACTAGATCCATCACCTAACAATCTTTCGAAGTTTGGTAAATCTTGTGGAGTTGAAATTATTAGTATTTCTTTAATGCCAGCAATCATTAAAGTTGAAAGAGGATAATAAATCATGGGTTTGTCATAAACAGGCATTAATTGCTTGCTCATTACCATTGTTAATGGGTGAAGTCTAGTTCCAGATCCACCTGCTAAAATAATTCCTTTCATTTTTGTACTGTTATTGGTATTGTTCTGTATAATAATTTTGGTAATCTCCTGAAGTAACGTTGTTTAACCATTCTTCATTAGAAAGATACCAATCAATTGTTTTTTCTATGCCTTCTTCAAACTGTAATGAAGGTTCCCAACCCAATTCATTTTTGATTTTGTTGGCGTCTATGGCGTATCTTAAATCGTGCCCTGCTCGATCAGTTACATAAGTAATAAGTTGTTCACTGCTTCCTTCAGGCCGGTTAAGTTTTTTGTCCATAACCTTACACAATACCTTTACAAGGTCAATGTTGGTCCATTCGTTGAAACCTCCAATGTTGTAAGTTTCATTTAATTCTCCTTTGTGATATACATCATCAATGGCTCTAGCGTGATCTATAACATATAGCCAATCACGAATATTTTCTCCTTTTCCATAAATAGGAAGTGATTTGTTATTTTTAATGTTGTTGATGCAAAGTGGAATCAATTTTTCAGGAAATTGATTTTGACCGTAATTATTTGAACAATTCGAAATCACGGTTTGCATACCGTAAGTATTGGCATAAGCTCTTACAAAATGGTCAGAACTTGCTTTGGACGCAGAATATGGAGATTGCGGTTCGTATGAAGTATCTTCATAAAAGAAATCTGTTTCATTGAGTGAACCGTATACTTCATCAGTAGATACGTGATAAAAGAGGTGTTTACTAAAATCCTCTTTCCACACTTCCTTTGCTGCGTTAAGCAAATTAACAGTACCAACTACGTTGGTCATGATAAATTCCATTGGGTTAGTAATTGATCTATCAACGTGTGATTCTGCGGCTAAATGAATAACTCCATCAAAGTTTGTATCCTGGAAAAGTTTTGAAATAAAAGCATCATTCGTGATATCCCCTTTTACAAATTTGTAATTTGGTGCATTTTCAACATCTCTTAGATTTTCCAAATTTCCTGCATAAGTCAACTTGTCTAAGTTATAAATCGTGTATTTTGGGTATTTTTCTACAAAAAGTCGAACTACGTGCGAGCCAATAAATCCTGCTCCTCCGGTTATTAAGATATTTTTATTCACAATCTTTTAATTTAACGTTTGCATATTCTTGCCACTTCCAAGAATGACTAAGAGCATCTTTTATATTGTATTTTACTTTCCAATTTAATTCCTTTTTTGCTTTGCTTGGGTCAGCGTATAGTACCGCAACATCACCTTGTCTTCGAGGAGCAAATTCGAAAGGTACTTTTAAATTAGTAGCCTCCTCATAATTTGTGATTAGCTCTAGGACAGAAGTTCCCGTTCCACTTCCCAAGTTGATAATATCAACAAGCTTTTCGCGACCTTTTAGTAATTGACTTAAAGCTTTAAGGTGTGCATCTGCTAAGTCTAAAACATGGATATAATCTCTGACACAGGTCCCATCAGGGGTATCATAATCATTTCCATATAAACTTAATTTTGCTACTTTTCCACTTAAGGCTTGGGTAATATAGGGAACTAAATTATTAGGTTTACCGATTGGTAACTCTCCAATAATCCCAGATTCATGAGCCCCAATAGGGTTGAAATATCTTAATAAAGTTGAATGAAAAGGGTATTCAACTTTTGATGTGTCTTGTATGATCTCTTCACAAATTTGTTTTGTGTTTCCGTATGGTGATAAAGCCGGTTTAATGGATTCATTTTCATCAACCGGAATTTTTATTGGGTCACCATATACGGTAGCAGACGAAGAAAAAACAAGATGATCTACGCGGTGTGTTTTCATTAACCTTAGAAGGTTAATAGTGGTATTTATGTTGTTTGAATAATACTCCAAAGGAGTTTCATACGAACCACCAACCGCCTTGTAAGCTGCAAAATGTATAACACCTTCAATATTATTTTCCTCAAAAACTGTATTGAATGCTTCTAGATCACAGCAATCTATTTGATATACTTTAGGTTTAATAGAAGTTATTTTCTCAATTCCATCTATTATGAATTGATAAGCATTTTCGAATGTGTCTACAATGATTGGTTGGTAACCAGCCTCAATTAAAGCCACTACAGTATGTGAGCCAATGAATCCCGCTCCTCCAGTCACCAATATTTGTTTTTTACTATTCATTTAGAAATACGTTTTTATTATTTAAAATGTACCTCTCACCAGTTTCTGGACAAATGGATTCATTAGTTGAATCAAAATTCAATTTATGACCGCACTTGCTTACCCAACCTTGTTGTTTCATTGGAGAACCATAATACAAACCAAAATCTTTGGTGTTTTTTGAAACTGTTGTACCAGCTCCAATAAATGAATATGCTCCTAAAGTTATACCACAGATTACAGTGACGTTTGCACCAAGAGAAGCTCCCCTTTTTATTAAAGTAGGTTTATATTCTGTTTTACGCTCAATGAAACTTCTAGGGTTAATTACATTTGTAAATACAACAGAGGGTCCTACGAAAACATCGTTTTCAAGAACAACGCCTTCATAAATAGAAACGTTGTTCTGGATTTTGCAATTATCTCCAATTATTACTTTAGGGGCTACAAAGGTGTTTTGTCCAAAAATGCAATTATCTCCAATTGTGCAATGATCCA
>Ga0206130_10009018_pt1 | contig 10552 bp, 13 predicted proteins | sample Helgoland_Spring_9_FD_148637 | JGI IMG/M metagenome (GOLD analysis project Ga0206130, IMG submission 148637) | Pelagic subsurface seawater microbial communities from Kabeltonne, Helgoland, North Sea - Helgoland_Spring_Bloom_20160512_1 | ecosystem: Environmental > Aquatic > Marine > Epipelagic ...
GCACATACCGAAAATGACTCAGGAATTCTGTACCAAATGTGGAACAAAATTCAACGATGATGATCTTCAAGAAGATAATGTTTATGATAATATAATTACCTATCTAAATACTACAAACGAAACACTTTTTTCATTTGTTAAAGAACAAGTAAATGTAGGTAAAAGAGGAGAATCATATCCAGAAGAAGTTTTAATTAAAAGAATATTAAGTTTTATTGATAAACTAAAAACTGACAAAGATTTGTTTAGAGATATTTTTGATGATAATGGAAACAAAAAAAATAATGATGAAAATTTAAATAATTTGATGTTTTTAACTCTTTATCCAAAATTCTTTATTAGTAATGAAATCGAAACATTAGCAAAACTATTAAATGAAACAGAGTCTGATAAATTTGATGGATATGATGAAATCGAACAGTATTACAGTTATTACGTTTACATAAGGGATTTTATGATTAATGAATCAAAAAAATATATGAAATGATTATTTCAGTAATAATTTTTATTCAACAACCAGAATGGACGAATAAAGTAAATCAGTTAGCTAGTAACAATTATATATTTGGATTATTACTTTTAATAGGTTTAGTTTATTTATTTTTTAAAATACCACAAAGAATTACTAAAGAAAATAAAAAAACATACAGTAGTGTTAAATCGAGTAAAAGAAATAAGAGTTCAAATTTCAAATTAAATAATTCAAAAAAATGTCCAAATTGTTCAAGTGAAATTTCTAAAGATGATAGATTTTGTGGAATCTGTGGAGAAAAAATAAATAGTTAGGATTCTCATGAAATGTTCAAATTGTAATGAAAAGATTTTAGAAGAAGACAAATTCTGCGGGAATTGTGGTATTAAAATTATTCGTTCACAGCACAATGAACCACAGGAAAATAAAATTAAAAGCACTAAAAAAACTCAAAAAGAAATAGAAAATAAAAAAGTAGTAATTGAAGTCAATAAGTCTAAAAATAAAATTGAGTTTGATTTAATTTCAAAGATTCTTCTAGTTGCAATTATATGTTCCTTTTTACCTTTTATTTTGATCTCTTGGAATAGTATCAACGAATCTGAACTCTATTTGAATGAAGCAAAAGATTTTTTTCAGAAGGATTCTTTAACCAAGTCAATAATTAAAATTGATCAATCAATTGCAACGTACTATAGACCAGAATCAATTAAGCTTAAAGCAAAAATCAAAGAAAAACAAAGACTTTATAAGGATGCGGCTCTACTTTATAAAAAATTAATCGAAGATGGGTATAAAATGGACTCATTAAGAATTGATTATGGATTTGCTTTAATTAAAAGTAATGAATTCGAAAAAGGTATGGAATTCATTACTAAAGCTCTTAAGTCTGAAAATAAAAGAAAATATCCAATAAGATATGTTAATGAAGTTTTAGGAAATTCCGAAAAACAGACGAATAAGAATTTACTAATTTCTTTAGCTACAATGAATATTGATTTAGAAAATGATCGAGATAACCAAATCCTTTTTACAAGAGCAAGGGTTTATTATTTATTAGAAATGTATAAAGAAACTATAAAAGATTATAGCGAATATATTGAAAAAAATCCTTCTTACTGGGGTTCTTATTTAAATAGAGGGATGGCGTTATATTATTATAAAGAATATAAAGAATCAATAAATGACTTGAATAAAGCATTAAGTTTTGATATAGAAGATAAATGGATGGGGCAAGTTTATAATTATTTAGCAAAATCTTATTCTGCTATTAATCAATATAAGAAATCCTATCAATACTTTAAAAAGGCAATTGATGAAGGATTTTCAGTTTCAACTAGTATGGGCTCTGATTATTGGTTTGTAAAAAGACAATTAAATATCCAATGAAACTTTTAAAATCCACACTTATTGTCTTATTCATTATTCTTGTTTTTATTGATATTAACTATGTTATTTTTAAAAATAAAGTTGGCGTTTTTATTGAAAAAATGCCAAAGATTGAGAGGGTAGAATTTCGAAAACATATAGAACGTAAAAATAAATGGGAAAAAATTTATACTGATTCTTTGAGTAATAATTCTGTTACTGATTGGTCTTCCCCAAAAGAAGAAAATAAAACACATAGATTTAAAGACAATCAAACTAGCTCAGGAGGACTTAATGACTTTAATAATGCAATAATTGAAATTGACACAGTTATTAATCACATGTTTTTTTCTAAAAAAATCTCTTACCAAGGATATAATAAAAAGTATTTTGAATGTTTGTGTTATCATGAATTTAACAGGTGGAATAACTTAGGGAATCTAAGCAATCAATGGTCCGATTCTTTAAAAAAATTAATGAAAATATCTGATAGTGATTATGAATATTTAAGAGATATTATAAATAGAAAAAAAACTAATGGAGAAGTTTATTTTCCTGACAAATATGTTTTGAATAATAAAGATTATGATTGTAAAAAAATTATACCTGGTTATTCAGCTAACAGAGTAAAAGATGAAGTAGCTATTGAGGAATTCAAGAAACTATTTAATGAGTTTAAGAAAAATAAAAGATCCACAGCTAGAGGTAATCAATCAATTATAAATTTTAATAGAAATTTATATAGAGAAAAAACAAAAGGGTTGAGTTCATCTCTAAGAAAAAAGATTGATGAATATTGGAATCAAAATGAGAAAAAAAAATATAAGGAGTTTGTTTTTAAAGGATCAAAAGAAGGTATAGGTCAAGTAGAATACAACTTAGAAATTGTAGAAAAAATTGATAAATCTAAACTTTCCAATTATGTTGGACAATTAATGCAAGATTACTACAAGTCAAATTCTTTAAAAACTGGAACATTTCCATATTCTAATTGCTTTGGGTCAAGAAATAGCTGTTCAGGATATAGTTGTTCCCAAATTATGATTAAAAATGGTAGTACAGATGTTATTGTTTCTGTAAAGAAAGGAACAAAAGTTTATAGACATTCATACATAAAAGCATATCAGTCTTTCACATTTAATGTTAGTGATGGAAAATATGATGTTTATTTCTATTATGGTAGAGGATGGAATCCCAATAAGAAAATTTTTAGCACAGAATGCAATAAATTAAGTGGAGGATTTGTTTCAGATGAAGAAGTAAATAAGGATATGGGTTTAGTATTATACAATCAGATTATGACATATAAATTAACAACAACCTCAAATGGTAATTTTTCTCCAAATAGAAGTAATGTAGGAGAAGCCTTTTGATAATACATAATTAAATGAATTTTTAAAATAATCCTGATGTATGAAATATTTGTTAAATAGAAGAGTTGATATTTTCGAAGATGAAGATGGATACACTTATAAAGTTGTTGATTATTTATTGTTTGAACTATGGGATGATGAATATGATCCATTTTATCAACCAGAGGGTGAGGTAAAAGGGATGTTATTCCAATACACAATTAAAGAAGATGATAATTCTATTTTTGAAGATAACGAGATAGAACTTGAATTCTTAGACCCTTACGAAGAGGAGTTTTATGAACTTAATGAGCTCGAATCTATATTCACAAATGATGTTAGTGAGTTTGGAGACAAATTATCCTCAATAATTGATATTCAAAAAGTAAAGGAATCAATTTCAAAATTTAAAAAATTATAAAATGAATTTTTCAGTACAATTAATAGAATTAAAAAATAATGATTTTGAATCTTTAGATTTAGAAAATTTAAATTTAAATTTAGAATCTAAAATGTATGAGTTCCAAAAGAAACACGATGAGTTTTTAATGAAAAGAGAACATGAATCACAAGGGATAACTCAAGAAGATATAGATAATGAAACAGACGAGTTTATTCAAAGTTTTGGTATACTTGAGTTGTTATATGAGGATATTGAGGATTTTTTGGATACAGATATAGATTTAGGATTTGCAGATGATAAAAAACCCATTAATGAAGAGTCTTTCGAATATTATGTAAATAATCGATGTTTAAAAACAGATGGATTGATTATTGTTAGAGGTAATCAAAGTTACCTTGATTGGCCAAATTTTATTTCAAAATATATCAATCAATTGGAACCTGAATATCTAGATGAAAATTTTCAAGAAATAAGTTTTGAGGAGTTTATGAGTAAAAGTTTAGAAATCAAATCAAATTATGGTTGTTCCCTCTCGAGTTTAGTTTATTATACAAATGAATAACTAAGAAAATATAAAAAATTATAAATGATATGAAAGAGAAAATGAAAAATACATCAACAATTATTTTAGGTCCAACTAAATCGAATACAGATGTAGTTGTTTTTGAAAGTAATTTAATTGACGTTCTTAAAAGTGACGAAAGAGAGTGGTTTGAAGATTCAAGTAATTATGTATATGGATTAGAAAAACTTGATAATGTAGAATTTAAAACTACAATTCAAGATTATGAGAATGTCATTGATTTTGTAGGCCTTGAAAATTATATACCAAAAAACAATATTTACATACTTCAAGTACCAAGTCAAGAAACACTTTATTACTTAAAAAGATTTTTACCAAATGAAAATTTTGTGAGTTTTAAGAGATGGGGAACCACGGAAAAAATGTATTATGAGGAAGCATACAGGACAACAATATGGTCAGATAAAATTTGGTCAGATGAAGAGTTAGATGAAATTCCAAATATGGAAAATTATGATTTGGAAGAATTAGAGGAGGATTTTGATTTTGATTATTGGGAACCAAATGAATTAAGAATATTTAGACAATCAGATTACGAAAACATAGTCCAAAATTATGGTGGAGGAATGTTAAACTTAAACGTTGATAATTATAAGAAACACAGAAATATTTGAAAGACATTAATGATTTTGATGATTTAATATCATCTATACGTCTTAAAAAATATAATTCTATAAATATTGTTGGTTCACCAGGTTCAGGGAAGTCTACTTTATCAAAGAAAGTCTCAGAAGAACTAGGGTTTAAGATTATAAATTTTGACGAATTATTTGATAAATTATGTGACAGTGGTAAAGTTTTAAATCAAATTGAAAAAACCCTTTGTTCAGAAAAAGATGTAATAATTGATGGAACTTATACATCACTCTTAAGTGAGAAAAGATTGACAAATACAGACCTTTTTATTTTTCTATCTAAAAATCCTATAATATGTTTTTTAAGAGTAGTAAAAAGAAGTCTCACAAATTCTAACCTCTTTAGAAATGAAAAATTAAGTTACAAAATCATCAAAGTCATATTTAGTTTCAATCTTTATTATAAAAAAAAACTACTTTCAAAAATTCCATCTGAAAAAATTATATTCCTAAAATGAAGGATATTTACGATTATGCTAAAGACTATTATAACCTAGGATTTAATATCACTTATATAAATCCAAAAGAAAATGACCCTTTAAAAAAAAAGGTTTATAAAGCACCTTCAAACAATAGAATCAAATTGAAAAACAAAAGACAATTGTTTGAAGAAATCAAATCATTCAATTGGGCAAATGCTACGGGTGTTGGTACTGTTTTGGGGTTTAATAAATTAAGAGCCTTGGATATTGATTTTCTATCAAAATATAAGTTAAATGGAGAATCAAAGAAGATAGATATTTATCCCTTAATTATTGAAATATTAAACCACCTTCATTTACCAAAAGACTATGAATGGGTAGTTAAAACACCCTCAAATGGTTATCATATAATATTTTATTGTGAAAATCATGAATATGAAGTTCCTATCAATCCAATCTCAGACTTCAAAGAAAAAAAAACAAAAGCTTTTAAACCTAACAGGATTACTTTAGAGAGATTTCCTCATTTAGGTCATTTTGAACTTCGATGGGATTTACACTTGGTACTCCCACCATCAGAAAATGAATATGGTGATAAATATTCTTTTTTAAATTCTACAAAAATTCCCAATTCAAAACCTAATTTTATTCTAATTGATAATTTATATGAATTAATAAAAGAAAAATGTTTTGAAATTGATTGTGATAAAAAGGGATACAATTTATTTTTAGATGAATATCATAAAAATCACTCCTACATAGACTATAATGAAATTATAATTTAAATCATGCCACAACCGTTTGAAGAAATTAGAAATTTTAAATTCAAAAAATTAGTAGATGGCAGTGCAGCAAATATTGAAGATTTTTATGGAAAAATAATTAGTGAACAATTTGAAAATCAAATTACCATTAAAAAAATACATAAAACATTAATTTCTTACATAAACAATGATTCACCAACTTTCTTTATTAGACTTTATGGATCTTTTAAAAGAGAAAAATATAATTTACAAAGGAGAGGCTTTCTAACCCAATATCCTGACAAAACAAAAACAGTGTTTTGTGATAATACTTTTACTTTAATATTTACAGGAATGAAATTGGCAGGAATCTCTTTTTGCGCTGATGACCTGACAAATTTTTTAAATCAAAAAAAATTAATAGTTGGTTTTGCTCAAGTATCAAACGAAAAGAAATTAGCTTATTACACCCCTAAAGGGGCCATAAAATTTGATCTAAATTCACTAGGATGGTACCAAGCTCATATCTACCCTGTAGGTTACGGATTCTATGATAGAAGTATTAAATATTTCTTCCCAAACCCGAAAACGGAAGAGTATGACCCCAATCTCAAAAAAAGAATTGTAGATCGTGATCTTACAGAAATCGAAACGGAAATTTTAAAAGCACACTTTTTACGTTTAATTCATCCGTTTAATTCATTTTTTATTCCTAAAGTAAAACATCTCTCATACGAGGGTAAAAATCTTGGTGAAGAAGAGGAATTAATTTTATTTGTTAGAAATAAAGTAAAGGAGATGTTTTCCTCTGAATATGATGAGTTTGAAAAACATGCTAAGCTTGGTTACAATTTTAATGATGTTGGGTCCAATATCAAAAAAATTAGTTGGCATGATAATACTATAAAACTTGAAGCAAACAGAAATTTTAAAAATCAAAAACAATTAATTAATTCCGAGAGAAAGAACAATCAAACAAATATTGGAAAATATGTTAGGGAGACCTTTATATTGTTAAATGGCTCAAGGAAATTAAAACAAAAAGAAATAGAAAATCTACAAGATTTATTCTATTGTAAAGACACTTTCAATATTCCTTTTCCTGTTTTAATCAAGAAAAATTTACCAGTAAAAGATATCAAAGGGCATAATAGATATTATACTAAAGATATCGTAGATGGTTATTGGCTTTGCTCACAGTGGCATGAAAGACATTGGGATAAGTTCTTAAAATGGGAAAAAGATATTAATAAAGGTTGATTTTTATTTACACCAATGGATAGAATCCAAACTCACTATTATTCTCTGTAAATCAATTCCTTAATTAGGATTTCTAGATGCTGTTTTAGGGGGTGGTTTGTTAAGGGTTTGTGTGGATACGTGATGTGGAAGAAAATCTAAAACTTCTCAAGCACTCCTATCCCAAACACAGGGTCATGGGTTTTATGAAACGGTTTTTCTATTGGAACATGGGGATTGGATTTGATATGTAATCTATTCTTCGTACATTTTTATATATGAAAAAACAAATACTTCTTTTACTGATGATTCCGATGTTTTGTTTTGGGCAAACTTTGGACCTAAAAATACCTATTGATGAACCTATAGTGAAACCAGTAATAACTTTTGATAAAACTGTCCATGACTTTGGAATAATTAATGAAGGTGAAACCGTTGAAACTACGTTCACTTTTAATACGCGGGTTGGGTGTCAGCTCTTCTATGTAGATCGAGTCCACCAAGCCCTCTATTAGGCTTTCTAGCTTACCTCTAACTTCTGTCGTTATTTTATTTGGTGTGCCTAATGTTCTGCCCATTTTTATTATCTTTAATTGATTTAAAATTGCTCAATAATGTCATCAGAAAAATCCCCCAAAGAGGATTATAGAATGATTAAAGGTCTTTCTAAAGAATTTGAGGAAAAGTTAAAAAGGGAAAATCCAAATATTGGAAAATACCGATTACCTAAAACTCCAAGATATGATGAAACACCATCCTTATTCAGTTCATTGTCTAAATTGTTTTTTATGATTGTTGGCATTGCACTTTTTTTCTACATTGTTAGTTTGATTGTTAGAGCTGATTCCTAAATTTCCTTTCTATATTTTCTTGTACTTTATTTTTTAGATAGGGTAACTACTCTCGACTTAGTGTCAAATCTGTTAGTCTTATGATTCAGCATCTTATAGGTGTATCTTAATGTAACTGTATCGCCTTTTAAATTATTTAATTTATCTTTAAAAAATTGAATTTTATGTTGGGTATTATTGGTATAGTTGGAGCTATAAGTGGTTTATTCTTTATCGGTTATTTTTTAAGAGCACTTATATCGGGAAGTTTAACTAAAGAGAATTTTAGAAATCTAAAATCTTTTAGAAAAAACTTAAAAATTGAATTATCAAAAATTAGAAAAGAAAATAAATTACTTCCTGATGAAGAAATTGAAAAACTCGAAGATGATTTTATAAAAAAATATAAAAGAGAATCGGAGGAGTATGAAAAAATAGAAAATCTTGAAAATTTATTTATTTATCTAATTTCTACACTATCCATTGTAATATTGATTTCTTTAGTTATAATAATATTCTAAATATAAACGCAAGAGGGTGTAGTCCAGAGAATCGTTTTCTTATATGTTGCTGCCATCCTGTAATGATATAATACCTTAACGTAAAAGGCATTTCAACATAGTAGAGTTATCTGGTTAGAAAATATCAACGTAAAATGAATTTTAGGTAGAGTGAGGTAACTGAAGTTATAAAAGAGGAAAAGAATACTTTTTAGAGCTTAAGTTTAAATACATGATTTTTCTTTTACACCAATGGACACAATCTAAATCCCTTCTAACCTTTTGAAATCATTGCCTTAACCTAAGATCTACAAAAGGCATTTTAGGGGGGAGTTGTTTAGGGTTTCTGTGGATACGTGTTGGGGAGAATCTATATTCTTTATAAAATTACAAAGTAAATACGAGAGTAATTGGATAATAGATAAAATTTAAATTATCTATTATGAAAAAACTTATTTTAATTACGATTTTAACCCCAATCATCTCATTTTCACAAACCTACTACGATGGTGCTTTGAACTTTCAAAATAACATTAGATCCTTTTATGATTTAAATGAATTGAAATATGACAGCTTATTATCAGTTTCAGCTCAAGAATGGGCAAATCATTTAGTCAAAGGAAATGATGGAATATTAGAATTTAGTGACAATGATAAAGGGGAGTTAATTTATTATTACAAAAAAAGAGAAAATGTACGAATTGAAGATTATTTTTTAGATGCATCAATAGGATGGGTAGTCGAATATGATGAGGAGGAAACATTCAAACAGGTTGTATGTGAAAAGTGTGAGTTTGTTAGATTTGGAATGTCTGAAAATGAAACTTATATTTATGTAGTTGCTAATTATGATAAACTATATGAATGAATGGTTTAACGTGACGGTATCGCTATTTAATAAATTTTAACATCATTAAAATTTAACTATGGGATTATTCAACTTTAACAAAAAGAAAAAGTTTTTATCAAAGCTTTCGACTGATCAACGTGATGAAATAATTATTACTCTGATTTTGATGAAACAGATGATTGATGCTGATGGTTTAGAAAAAGATGAGGAAAAAGAATACCTCAAAAAGTATCTCATAAATTGTGGTATATCTAGCAAAGATGAACTAGAGTCTATATTAGACAGAGCGGGGAATTTGACAACTGATGAGTATGATACTATTCTAGATGATTTTGATGAATTTCAAAAGTTAACTATCCTACAAAAACTTTATGGTATTATTTGTTCAGATGATGAAATAGACATAAATGAGTTTGGACTTCTATTTCAAATTTCTCGTGATATGAAAATTAAGGATGATGTTGTAATGGACATGTTGGGAGCAAAAAAAGATTTATTGGAAAAGTATTTCAAAAAAAATGATCTGATTGAAGATGAGAAGAATAAATCAAAAAATAATAGAGTAAAAAACTTCAATAATGTAAATGAGTTTTTGGAGGCTTCAAAATTAGTTGACACTAGTCGTTTAATTGATCTTTATAAAATTGCATCTAAAACTTCAGATTCTGAAAATGGAAATACAGATTTTAAAATTAAACTTTACTCACAGATTATTAATGAAATTCCTTTACTAAATAATCAAAGTGGAGGAGTTGTATATACATCAGAAGATGAAGATGGAAACAGACATGAATTTAAAAATGTTAAAGAGATAATTGATTTGATAAAATCAAATCCCAATCTAAAAATAATTATTGAAGTCAGCACAATGTGGCAAGGATCTTATAAAATAGATGAAGGTAAGACACAACAAGGGTTTTATCACTTATGGGCTAATGCTACAGTCAAAAATGATAATCTTCTCAATGAATTAAATGAATTTTTAGAAGATGATGATTTTGATCAAAACAATGATGTACATGAATTTTTTGAATATTGGGACCTATCGCAAATTCCTAGTGCTGCAATAGCTTCTTTTGAACATACCAACTTTGTAGAAGGGAAAGGAACATCTGTGGGAACTGATGATATTAGCTGGAGCTCAGAAGACTATGT
>Ga0206130_10009023_pt1 | contig 10547 bp, 5 predicted proteins | sample Helgoland_Spring_9_FD_148637 | JGI IMG/M metagenome (GOLD analysis project Ga0206130, IMG submission 148637) | Pelagic subsurface seawater microbial communities from Kabeltonne, Helgoland, North Sea - Helgoland_Spring_Bloom_20160512_1 | ecosystem: Environmental > Aquatic > Marine > Epipelagic ...
CTGGTGCACAGGGTAATGTAGGTTCTCAGGGTGCTAGAGGCTTCCAAGGTTCCCAAGGTAATGCTGGTGCACAGGGTAATGTAGGTTCTCAGGGTGCTAGAGGCTTCCAAGGTTCCCAAGGTAATGCTGGTGCACAGGGTGATACCGGAGCGCAGGGTAATGTAGGACCACAGGGTCAAGTTGGTTCTCAGGGTCAAGTTGGTTCTCAAGGACCAGTCGGTTCTCAGGGTAATGTAGGACCACAGGGTCAGGTAGGCTCCCAAGGTAACGTAGGTTCTCAAGGACCAGTCGGTTCTCAGGGTAATGTAGGTTCTCAAGGCCCAGTAGGTTCTCAGGGTAACGCAGGTGCCCAAGGTTCAGACGGTCCACAGGGAGCGACAGGTGTTCAAGGTATTCAGGGTATTCAGGGTGGAACAGGTGTTGCAGGGGCAACTGGTTCTCAAGGTCCAGTGGGAGGATTTGGTAACGCAGTATTGTTTAACACATCAACAACACTACCTTCCAACATCAACTCTACTGCATCTGCCGCGATACGTACTTTCCGTACAGTAAATACTGTATTTGAAGGAGATATCTGGTGGCATGTAAATACAGGTCGTATTTGGAGAGCAACCGTTAATAGAGTCGATACCACAACTAACTCGACATTTGTGGAGATAACATCAGGCACTCGTACTACGGGGTCAGGAGACGGATTAATCGACCTTAGTGGTATCCTAAATACTGCTAGTAGTGGAGACCGAATTGAGTTCTCCAGCACTCGCATTGATATCTTCCAAGGTAGTTCACGAAGAGTGAGGTTAGGCGAGTTATAATTTAATAATACAACTAGGTATATTATGTTTACAATCATTGATAGTTTTTATGCAGACCCCGACTCAGTTCGGGGTTATGCTTTAAGTCAAGAGTTTAATGTCTCAGGTAATTATCCTGGCTTGAGAACTTCTCCATGTACTAATGATGGTGGGTATATTGACTCTATAAAAACCTCTCTAGAGAAGATTATAGGAAAGACAATAACCCACTTTCCATTAGACAACTACAACACTTCTTTTCAATACACTACCGAAGATTCTAAAACGTGGATACATCATGATGCGATGTCCTACGCGGCAGTTCTATATCTAACTCCCAACGCACCTCTCGATTCTGGTACTGCGATTTATAAGCATCGCCATACTGGTATCATGAAGCATAGTCCGGACTGTCCGGTCGACTTCAATGAGTTTCAGTTGGTTGAGGATGATTGGGATATCGTCGGTGAGGCAAAGAATGTTTACAATAGACTTGTAATATATGACGCAATGTATTATCATCGTAGTGTCGTACCTGGCTTCGGAACCGACAAACATAATGGTAGATTATTTCAGACGTTCTTCTTCGAGGCAGAATAATGAAATTAATGACAACGTTGTTGACATCCAACGACATCCCTAAGTTAGCACGATTGGTTAAGTCTGTTCAGGGTGTGATAAGAATCACCCCCGTAGAATGGGAGGTCGTAATAGTAGTCAATAGTATTCATGAGGGATACTATGAAGACGTATGTGCTCTCAATCTACCGTTTCGTGTAGTGAACACAGAGAGCAACGGTAAGCCAGGCAGGGGAAAGAATGCATGTCTGGACGTGTTCCTAGAAAGTGACTGTGATTATATCTCTCAGATTGATGGAGACGATTTCTTATATCCATCTTATCTACAGTCGTTATGGAATCATGTTAATCATTATGTCTACCTTGATGTGCTAGGAGTCATACCATGTGACTGCATATGTGATTGGGAACTACAGTCTGGACACTATTGGTGGGTTAATGATAAGTATCACGCCAGTGTGTGGGGTACGTCAATGTGCGCACCTAACGAGACAATGGGTCCTCAAGAGAGTCACCTATTTACAGAAGACCGTCCAGTATCGGTCGACTTCATTATGTTACAAAGCAGAAAGTCTGCACAGATAAAAATGAATGAGGATATCGGTAACGGAGAAGACCATGCCTACACTTACAAATTATTGAGTGAGCACCAGAAGGGTAATCTTTGTTATTTCTTATCGATGTCTAGTGACATGTATTGCATCGATAGAACGACCGAAGGAAGCGCACAGAAAGTGCACAGTTACGATGAATACTTAGGACCATTGAGGGATGAGGCACTTAGACATGTATCTCAGCGAAGAAGTAGTCCATATGAACTTCCGGTAATTTATAAAGACTTATTGATGAATCACCATCAAAAACAAGTCTGGTTAAACAATTTTTTAAATGTCCAGTAAAATCGTTATAAATATAAGAAGAATATTTCTAACATGCGTGGGAAAAAACAATGCCAGCAATAGTAAGACAAACACTGAGTCGTAAGTTAGCTAGAGATCTTTTACAAGATATCGCTCTCTCCGACAATGAATATTACATAGGTATCTCTAAGTCAGATGCCTTTAATGAAGCAGACACCGTCATTGACCCAGTAGATAGTCCTTTTGATGAAAGAGAGTTTCGTCACGGTCTACAGTCAATCAAGAAAGTCGAAGGTGCTAGTTTTGTAGCAAAGCGAGTGAACTGGGTATCTGGTAATGAATACTCTGGTTGGGATGATACCACCGCATCTGATATAGTAGAGCCTTGGACTCCTTGGTATGTCATGAATGACGCAAAAGAAGTCTATTTGTGTCTAGAAACCGGACTGGCCGTGGACGGGACTCCGAAGCAATCTATCATAGAGCCTAACTACGGACTATTAGGAATTGAAGATTATTGGCTTCCTTTCGAGACTGCTGATGGATATGTCTGGAAATACTTATTCTCCCTAAGACCAGAAAACATTTACCAATACCTATCATCAAATCATATCCCAGTGCAGAAAGCAGAATTAGATATGCCGACCGGAGATTCCATCGAAGACTTGCAGACCAAAGTAAGGGATGAAGCTATTGGTGGTCAGATACTACGCGCAACTATTCTTGACGCGGGTACTGGTCACACTATTCCCCCTACTATTACTATTCACGGTGACGGCACTGGCGCTGTCGCAGTAGCAGAGATAGATACCGAAACAGGGACGATTACTAAAATTAAAATGACTAATTATGGTAGTGGCTATACTCACGCATCTTTTGAGATTGTTGGAGGTACCACCTCTGGTTCTGCACGTCCAGTCGTCACTAGTCAAGAAGGACTAGGATTCGACCCAATAGATGATTTGAAAACAAGTTCAGTACTGACAAATATTAAACCAGATGGTGATGTTGGTGGTACATTTATTACACTTAACACTTTCCGTCAAATGGGTCTTATTAAAAACCCTCTCGAATCAGACGGCACTCCTTACACGGGCACGTCTACCAAAACATTACCTTCGATTACTCTAGAGAACACTTCTCCTTTTGAATCAGGTAAGATTGTTACAGGTTCTATATCTGGCGCAAAAGCATACGTCAACCAGTCAATCGATAAAGTGGTGTTCTATCACCAAAATGAGTCTACAGGATTCAAAGAATTTAGAGATGATGAAGCGCTGGTTCAAGCGGGTCAAGTACTTGATGGTGATATTGATACTATATCTCCAGTCAACGGTATAAACCGATTCTCTGGAGAAGTTCTATATATTGAGAGTCGTCACAGAATTCGACGTGACCCAGAACAACAAGAAGATATTAAGATAGTAATCACCGTTTAGGATTAATCATGGCAGATTTTACAAACAAAACGTTCAAAGAAACATACCGCGATTTCTACAAAGCCGAAGATGGTTATCATAGGGTATTGTTCAACTCAGGACGTGCATTACAAGCAAGAGAGCTAATCGAATCCCAGACAATCATCCAAGAAGAGATTGCACGTTTTGGTCGAAACATATTCAAAGAAGGTGCCCTAGTCAGTCCAGGCGGTGCCACTGTAGATAATAAACTAGAGTATGTTCGTCTAGACTCCAGCAACACCGTAGACTCTTCTTGGGTAGGCAAAACATTATCTACTGATTCAGTAGTAGGTCAGGGATTAGAACTAGAAGTGCTTGAGGTTGCAGATTCAACCGCCACAGACCTCACTACTTTATATGTCAAGTACACAAATACGTCTAATGTAGTTGATACTTCCAAGGCACCTCGTGTTATTCCATCAACACCTACTGTCCCGTCTACGTTATACCGTACTGACGACCCTCTACTAACTGCTCTTGTTAGCGATGATAGTACAGACCCAATCCCAGCGAGCGGTCGTGCAACCAAGGCATATTTCTCAGCAGGTGACTTTTTTGTTGAAGGACACTTCGTCTTTATGGAAGGCGGTAGTTCATTCATTGATAAGTACAGTTCTCTTCCGACAGCAGATATCGGTTTCCGCGTCGAGCAGAATATCATCACCGAAAGTGAAGACCAAGAACTGTTTGATAACCAAGGGGAATATCCGGACATTACTGCGCCTGGCGCACACCGTTATCAGATAAAATTAATTCCGACGACTCGTGACCAAATACTGGAAGAAGAGAACTTCGTATTTGTTGCACGTGTTGTTGATGGCGTCATTACTCGCGAAGTAAGTACATTTGATGCGTATAACCGAATCGGTACTTTACTTGCTCAGCGCACTAAAGAAGAATCCGGCGATTACGTAGTAGATAAATTCAAAGCAATCTTTGAAGAAGAGGATGCTACTAATCTAAACCTTGATGTGACCGAAGGTATTGCATACGTAGATGGTTACCGTTTAGAGATTGGTACAACTGATATAACAGTACCTAAAGCAAGAGACTTTATCGAGAAATCAAATGAACCCGTTCCTGCCGCGTACGGAAACTACGTATATATTAAGCATGACGAAGTAGACCCTCTCGACAATTCAGAAGGTTTTGGTAGGTTAGATGTATTCGGTGAGTTTAAACTTAGGGACTCCACAGGTGACTTCATAGGTTTCTGTAACGTACGTGGTGTTCAGCGCGACTCAATCGGTTATCGTCTATACATCTTTAACATTCAAATGGATGGTATATTTGAAGGTGTTCCTGCTGTAAAGGTAGGAGTAGAGAGCTTCTCTAGCGTTGTTGATTTGGTGGATAATGTACCTTCTGGTACCCCTTCTGTCGTAAAACTTGTTGATGGTGTTATTCATGAAGCATCAAACAATAGTCTTTTATTCCCGTTACCTAGTACCACTCCATTTAAAGATTCTATTTCAGGTGCCTTCACTGCCAACTATACTGTTCAACGTTACTTCAGAGGAACGCCAAACTCTTCGGGAGAGATTAGTCTTACTGGTGTAGAAACTTCCGGATGGATTATTACTGAGGCTGAAGGGGAATTCCTAACAGGACCTACATCGGTCCCTAGCATGTCAGGTACATATAGTGGTCTAGACCCAGCCAAAACATACGTTGTCGCATATTACGTCGACCTTAGCAACGCTTCTGCTCGTACTAAAAATATAGTTACTGCTGAAAAATATACTATAATTGATGGGGTGGACGACCAAGCAAGACCTATCTTCACTGAAACTGTCGATGGTATAGAACTAGTATCAGTTAAGTGGAGAACGGTAGAACCCAACCCAAACGATACAGTTGACTGGCCAGACGCAGAAGATATTACTCATCAATATAGCTTTGATGGTGGTCAACGAGACAACTTCTATGACCGCATTGTAATTCCGCTGAAGTCTGGTTACACTGTACCCTTCAATGGTTCAGATAATACTGAAGTACAAGCTGTATACAAGCATTATCTACATGACGATAATGGTGCGTACTTCTCAGTTAGTTCTTATGAAGATGACAACTACGAAGATATCCCAGACCACGTTTCTGCTACAGGAAACAAAATCTCATTACGAGACGTGTTAGACTTCCGTCCTTCACGCGACTTTACTAATTTGGATGAGTTCGATGTTACAGGTGAACTTCCTCAGAATGCTTCATCAATTACAGTGAACAGCATAAAGTACTACTTACCTCGTATTGACATTCTGGTTGCAAACTCAACAGATAGTCGTGGTGATATTGGGTTCGGTGAACTGCAAGTGATTCAAGGGGAGTCCAATGTTGTTCCTCGTGAACCAGAGGTTCCTACAGGGTCATTGGCGCTATACAAGTTTCGCTTAAACCCATACACATTCGATACCTCTGACCTTATCAGCACGTTCATTCCAAACAAACGATTTACGATGAAAGACATCGGTAAGTTGGAGCAACGTGTAACAGATTTATTTGAACTTACCACATTGAGTCTTCTAGAGTCAAATACTGACTCATTGACTGTATTGGATGCTAACGGTAATACAAGAACTAAAGCAGGTTTCATTGCAGATAACTTTAGTTCATTCAGTTTCTCTGATATCGACAATGAAGAGTATCGTGCATCTATTGACCCACAGGGGTTATTGAAGCCTTCCTTCCGTGAGAACTCAGTTCGTCTAATCTATAGTACGGATAATGTTAACGCAGTAGAGAAACACGGTGACATTGTAACACTTCCGTATACAGATGTCAACCTAATATCCCAGACTCTTGCAACAGGCATATTAAACGTAAACCCGTTTGCTGTTATTACGCAAACCGGACACATGGAACTATCCCCATCATCGGATGAATGGGTAGAGACTCGTTCCCTTCCACCTATAATGCAAACTACTGTACGTCGATTCGAAGACTTCGATGCGGACTTATGGGTAGCACCAGGCCTGCGCGATGGTAGAAATACAAACAACTTCAGTAATACGGGATTATTCACTACCATACCTAGAGACATTTCTTTCAGAGAAACTACTCGAAGCGTACAAGACTTTATTGGAGAACAGGTAGCAGACGTAGAAATCATTCCATTCATGCGCTCTCGTAGAATTAATTTTACTGTCAAAGGACTACGTCCTAACACTAAGATGTTCGCATTCTTCGGTGGTAAGGACGTTAATGATTGGGTACGACAAGAGACAAGCGCTTCTAGGTTCTCTGATACCGCACAAGAATTTGGTAGTGAGTACTCAAGTGCTCTAGAATATCCTGCTGCTCTAGGTGGTAAAACTCTTCTGGAAACGGACGCGAACGGAACTATAATCGGTACCTTCTTCTTACCTAACACATCTACAATCAACTTCAGAACTGGTACCCAAGAGTTCAAGCTTCTTGACGTTGATGTTGATGATGACAACGAAGCGACATGTAGTTCACGTGCTCTATACGCATCTACAGGTACCATTGAGACTGTACAGCGAACTATTCGTACCACTCGTATTCTTGGTGGACGCGCTGGTAGACAAGACCCACTTGCACAGACATTCTTTGTTGACCAAGTAGAAAACCCTAATGGATTGTTCATAACTAAAGCACGAGTCTTCATGGAGAGCAAGGATTCTAACATCCCTCTACAAGTTCAGATTCGTCCGGTAGAGAATGGTATTCCGACTACACGTATATTGCCTGGCGCAGTGAAGTTCATTGAACCTTCTAATGTTGTGGTGACTGCATTTGATGAAACCACAGAAATGTCAACCGTTCAAGGAAATCCAACGATAGTTGAATTTGATGAACCCGTTTACTTGACAAGTGGCGAAGAGTATGCGATAATACTTCTAGCAGAGTCGGTAGAGTATAACGCTTATATCGCTGAGACTTATGAGTTTGTAGTGGGTAGCGGAGAGGATAAGGTAGCAAGACAACCTACACTAGGTTCTTTGTTCCTATCACAGAATGGTTTCACTTGGACACCAGACCAAACTAAAGATTTGATGTTCGAAATAGACCGTGCAGAGTTTTCTGCGCAAGGTAACCTTCTATTAGATAACGCACCACTACCTAAAGTATCATTAGATTCCAATCCATTAGAAACTACTGCCGGCACACTTGTTGTTAAAGTATATCACCAAGGTCACGGTTTCAGTTCGGGAGACTCAGTAGTTATCTCTGGTGTATCTACCAATATTGGTGGAGCTCCTGCAGCAGACTTCAACGGAACATTCTCAGTATATAATGTCGACTGGGAAGGTTATAATATTTCAATCAGTTCTGCAATGCCATCAACAATAACATCTTCTAGGGGAGGTGGTACTACAGTAACCGCGTCTCAGCAGGTAATGTATGATGAGTTCGTACCACAGGTTCAGACAATAACTCCGAACCAAACTAGCATCACTGCTACACTACAAGATACAAGTACCCCATCATATGGTACTGGTCGTTACAGCACTCCGGCAGATTACACATTAGATGGTGCGAAGACGGTATTTTTGAACGACTACAACACAAACGATATCTCAAGTGTTGTTGCCTCGGCAGAAAATGCCAGTGGTGCAAAGACAATGAAGTTCAACTTAACGTTATCTACAGATGATACTAAAGTATCTCCTCTAGTCGACCTTCAACGTGTCTCTGTACTTGCACTAGAGAACGTAATCGATAATGACGATGCAGCACAGCACATAACAAATGCAATTGTAATTGATGACGGTTCTCTTGGACTAAAGGTTATATTTGCGGCGAACAGACCTTCTGGCGCAAACTTCGAAGTTTATGTTAGAGTGGCGGCTGATGAAGATTCATTGCTTGCTACAGATGATGATGCCAATCCAGTGATAGAATGGACTCCAGTGGAAATAGACAAGGCGTTGCCTACAGATGACAACACTTCAACTTTCCGTGATTATGAATACACTCATGAGTCGGACCTATTCACTGCATTCCAAGTTAAGATTGTTATGCAATCAGATAACGCATCTAAGTCGCCAGTAATCAGAGACTTACGTGCAATTGCATTGGTAACAGGTAATGTCTAATCATTTGAAAGTTGATGGACATAATGATTTGGTAAGGGATAGACGCACTGGCGCTATCCTAAATACCAATAAGACTGAAATAGAAAGAGCAAGAAAACTTAAAAGAGTAAGTGAAGAAAGAGAAGAGCACATCAACTCGCTTACAAAAGAAGTCAAAGGGTTAAAAGAAGATATGTCACAAATAAAACAGTTGCTCTTAAAATTAGCAGGTACTACAAATGAGTAATATTGAAACAGTCAATCTTGCAGATAATATTAATGCTGCGTTTTTAAAAATTAATCATAATTTTTCGCATATAGAGACTGCTCTTGCAGATGCCGGAGGAACTGACTCAGGTGATGTGACTAATATTGTCAATAATATATTAGACTCAGATTATTTTCTTTCAGTAATCAACCAAGAATATCTACAACAATTTACTATAAACACTAATGTAGACCTTACAGACGTTGAGGCAGGAATTTCTGCAAACGCATCGTCCATTTTTGATATCCAAGCAAGAATCACTCAAACCGATAGCGGTATCACGGTTCTTGCTCAACAAATACAAGCCACTCAAGCACAACTTGAGGGTATCACTCTTGATGGTATCGACTCTGACCTTCTTGCCGATGCCATTGCAAATGCAAACACCACTTTAATCTCACGCATCGATGCGACAGATAGTAGTATCAGTGTATTTGCCGCGAACATCGACAGTGTGAATTCTAGTCTTCTTCTTTTAGACTCTGCAACCCAAGACAGAATTGATGTGAATGCAAATGCAATCAGCACTTTATCTACATCTGTCACAGCAAATACTGACGGTATAAGTGCAATTGCATCTGACGTTACTGACCTAGAAGTTTCCCTACAGCAGATTATAACAGACGGTATTGAACTAACTCCGGAACAAGTCACTGAAGCAATCGGTGGTGCATTAGAAGAATTAACCACCCGTATAAATGCAGACAGTGATTCTCTTTCAGTTGAGTCTCAAAAAATTGTTGACTTGACAGCTTCTCTTGCAACATTAGACAGTGATACTGGCGTCGCCCAAACAGCGGCCGCTGACGCTACATCTTTATTGACCGCTCGAGTCGTCGTTAACGAAGGTTCTATTACTTCTATAAGTGAAGATATCGTTGCCCTACAGAATGCTGTCACTATCGTAAACCCTGCCACTAATACTGCAATTGAAGCAGAAGCAACTGCTCGCGCATCACTGGCTAGTAGCGTGGTAGCAAACGAAGGTAATATTACTACGATATCAAATGACATTGTAGATTTACAGAATAGTATTGATATTACTAACGAAGATGGTTCTTTATCCACAGCAATCGCTGATGCTAAAGAAGAACTAACCACAAATATTAATACCGTGGATGGTAGGATAACTAGTGTTAATGCATCGACTGTTAGCACACTGAACACAAAAATCAATGATGACATCGCGGCCGCAAGTTCATCACTACAGACCCAGATAAATGATTTGGGTGGAACGACCGCAACATGGAATCTTGACTTAGTTGCTGGCACAGAGTCCAACCCACACATTGCTGGTCTCAAGTTTGGTAATGACGGTGCAACCGCAGAGTTCGCGTTGACCGCAGATACCTTCCGTATTGTAAATGCATCTAATGCCGAGATTCAACCATTCACTGTAGTCGGTGACGAAGTTAAGTTGTCAAATGCGACAGTTACGGGACAACTAGATATAGGTACAGGTCTAACAGGTTCTCGTATGGAGATGACAAATGATGTCATTAACATATTCGAAGGGTCTAATCTAAGAGTTAAACTAGGAAGATTGA
>Ga0206130_10009025_pt1 | contig 10545 bp, 9 predicted proteins | sample Helgoland_Spring_9_FD_148637 | JGI IMG/M metagenome (GOLD analysis project Ga0206130, IMG submission 148637) | Pelagic subsurface seawater microbial communities from Kabeltonne, Helgoland, North Sea - Helgoland_Spring_Bloom_20160512_1 | ecosystem: Environmental > Aquatic > Marine > Epipelagic ...
GGTTTGGTTGCAAATCGCCTGTCGTATTCCATGTATTTGTCCCATCTCCTCCAACGCCAAATTTAGAGTCTAAAGGATAAGGATTTGGTGCTATTGGAACAGCTAGAAGTCCGTCCGTATACGTTAATTGACTCCAGGTACTTCCAATATTTAAGTAAAACGGTTGTTTGAAGTTTCCGGATGCATTTATTGATAATTCAACTCCATCACCAAAGCGCATATTACCGTTATTAATTACCTGATTTGTACCTGTGTATTGGCAGAAAGAGTACAGACTATTCAAAAATAACACCAAGAAAAAGATATTTTTTGTCATAAACATAGTAACACAACTCAAAACAGAATTTTAGTTACAGATCATTGATCTGGATTCTTGCTTTGTTCAAATATAAGTTATAAAAACTTCATGAACTTTAATTCCAGCTTTTTATGATAGAACTACAAAACGTTTGCTTTTTGAGAAAGCCCAATTGCAGTCCCTAAAAATTATCCTTTTCAAACGCTTTTAGGCTCCAGACCATCTCAGGATTTTCAATCAAATCAGGATCAATACCAACGGCCTTTGCATGAATGTCTTCATCAACACCATCAAATCGTACAACCCAATGATCTATCTTATTGATTTTAGAAATGCCTTCGATTAGCTCAGCATCAATGTTGTGTTCTTTTTTTAAGTAGTGTGAAAAGAAATAACAGCTTTTCCAACTCTGCTCTTTTTTTGGTTTGAAATTTAAAAGAAATCCGTCGATTAATTCCTGTCGAGTCATTCGTGTAAAGTATAAATTAATTTAAGTACAAAGAACGTAAAAGCTTTTGGAAAACATGCAACAAATTTTATTTGCTGTGACAAAAAACTTTTTTCAGTTTTAATTATTAAATATTTTTTATATTATAATAAACATTAAACCTAACTATATATAACTTAACTTACATTTGGTTATAAGAATAAGCCAATTTATCACTCCGTATTTTTGGTCATAATAAGGTGGTTATTGCATGGTTTGATTTGTTAAACATTGATTACTGCATAAGCACTTCATTAATAAACAACTCTTGGGTTATGTTAGAAAAAAGCATTTTAAAAATTTGTTGCATACTTTATATGTTTTTGCCTATAAATTTGCATTCTCAAGCTTTAAAGGAAACACTTTCTATGCAAGGAGGCTCAAGTCTACTCGGTGAATCCTATGTTTCGTATACCATAGGGCAACCGCTGTCTACAGGACTTTACACCAACTCAAATAGAACCATTATTCAGGGTTTTGAATATGTATTAGAAAACACTGATCTAGAACCTGATGAAACTTTACTTTTTGCGCAGAATACCCTAAGTGTTTCGGTTTTCCCTAACCCTTTTCAGAAAATTATATTCATAGAAGGCGAGGACGATATCTTCCCCGTTAACGTTTATATTTTTGATATGATAGGCAGGTTAATATCTTCCTATGAAAAGAAAAGTCATTTGGAAAGAACAATCATATTAGATGACTTAAAACAAGCGCATTATATTATTCGAATTGAATCTAAAGCTCGAAATTTTAATACTGTTTTAATAAAAAAAGATTAATGAAAAATTACTTCTCCTTACTGTTCCTGACGCTCATGCTTGTATCTTACAATACAACAGCTCAAGACTCAATAAAAAAGGATAAAATTAAAATAATTGTAGGATCCTTCAAGTATGAATGGAACGCAATTGCTCTATATAGTTTATTCAAAAGTAAAGGATATAAAGAGGTAAATGTTCTCCCAAAGATAAATGGTTTTCATAGAGTATCGATCAAAGCGTTTTACACAAAAAAGGAAGCTGACTTGTTTATTGTTGAGAATAATCTTAGTGAAAAAGATTATTGGTATATTTTTCCTAAAAAAAATGTTCCACTTGTTTCAGGTAAAGAAATTGATTCGATCTCAGTAAGAGAGATAAACTCATTAAATGTAGTTGAAAACAACAAAAGAAGTGATTCGGCAATATCTAGTTCGACCCTACTTCCTTCTCTAATTGATACTTATAGCCCGAACGAATTAGAAGATTTCGCTGGTGTGAATGTTCCTCCAACTGATGTTGCTTCAGCAACGTCTAGTCCAACTGAAATCTCAAATGAAATTGATAATGCAGATGTAACTGAGATTGCCACAACAGACACTCCAACAGCCACTATTCTTGAAGATTTTTTACCAATTGAAAGCACTAAAATCACATCAGATACAAGTTCAAACTCTAATGCTACTGCCAAACATTTTTTTGATGTTAGTTTAGGCTTTGCCTCAACAGATTTCACATATGTAGATTCCGCTGGAAATAACGATGTTGAATTTATTCCTGGAAATAAAAACTTCCTCAGTTTAAACTATTCTTTTCAAATTAGGAAGAACTTCTTTATAAGAACTGGTATTGACCTATTGTCTTTTGGGACAACTTCTCAAGATATCGCAAATGGCAATACATACCAATGGGATACAAGTTATATAGGAATTGGTACTGGAATAGACTGGAAGATATTTTCAGTAAAAAAAATAAGCTTAAAAGCCCAATCAAGAATTGGTTTTGCAAACATAACCTCTGGCACTCAAAAAATAAATTTAACAACATTTGACATTACAGATGATTCTGAATTCAATGGAAACCACCTTTATTATTCTTTTGGACTCGCACTCAATTTTAAATTATCGAAAAATATAATTATCGGTATTAATGCATCGAAACTAGTCTATACTAATGTAGGGCTTACTGTATTCCCTAAACCTGATGTAGAAAGTCTGAAGCAGGTTGCTGAAAATTTCGGGTTTTCTGTAATATTCCCAATAAACAAATAAAAAATCATGAGGTATAAACTAATTACTCTAATCCTTTTTATAGCGTTTAAATTAAATGCTCAAACTGAAGGAATAAGCTATCAAGCCGTTATTATAGGCACTACAGACAAAGAACTTCCAGGAATTAATGCATCGAACAACCTCCTTGTTTCTTCAAGTGTTTCTTTTGAGTTTACCATTGTAGATGAAGACGATAATCCTTTATATAGAGAAACTCAATCTACCCAAACGGATAGCAAGGGTTTAGTGCATTTGATAATCGGAAGTGGTTCCCCTTCAGTGGGACTATTTAATCAGATTATGTGGGATGGAACATTAAAAAACTTAATTGTAGAAATTGACCTCAAGGGGGGTACAGATTTTTCTTTCTTGTCCCAGCAATCGTTTTTGTATTTGCCTTATGAATATCACAGGGATATAACAGCCTCTGGTAATGTAGACATAGATGGAGACTTTAATGTTGATGGGCTAACCCAATTTAATGATGATGTTATGCTAGATGGGGACAGTTATGTGGGCGGATTACTAACAGTAGATGGCGGAACAATTTTAAATATAATTACACCCTCGGCTAGAAGTAACAATAACAAAGCTTTAACCGTTAACGGTTATTCATTAATTAACGGAAATTTTGAAGTTGCTAACTCTTCAATAACTTCGCTTACAGGCAAGCTTACTGTAGACGGAATTACTGATTTAAATAATATGTTAAATGTTGATGGTGAAACTACGCTTAACGAAACATTTACAGTTACAAGCTCAAGTACAAGTTTTCTAACAGGAGATTTAAATGTGGATGGCACAACTCAGCTAAATGAAATTCTTAATGTTACTGGTAACACAGGACTTGCTTCTAATCTAACGGTGACAGGTACAACTGAGCTAAACAATACACTCAATGTTGCAGGCAACACAGGACTTGCTTCCAGTTTAACGGTTGCTGGTGCAACTCAACTAAAAAGGAACCTATCTGTTTCTGGTTCAACTCAGCTATCCAGTCTAGAAGTTGATGGGCCCGCGCTAATCAATAATTCCTTAACAATAGCAACTAGTAATACCAGTAGTTTTACTGGCCCAGTTAGTATTGATGGGATTACGGATTTAAACAGTAATTTAATTGTAGACGGGACCACATTGCTTAATAGCTCTTTAACAGTTGCTAATGCAAGTCCTAGTATCCTCACGGGCACCTTGCAGGCAGATGGAATTACGGATTTAAACAGTAATTTAATTGTAGACGGGACCACATTGCTTAATAGTTCTTTAACAGTAGCAAATGCAAGTCCTAGCATCTTTACAGGGACCTTGCGGGCAGATGGGATTACGGATTTAAACAGTAATTTAATTGTAGACGGGACTACATTGCTTAATAGTTCTTTAACAGTAGCAAATGCAAGTCCTAGCATCTTTACAGGGACCCTGCGAGCAGATGGGATTACGGATTTAAACAGTAATTTAATTGTAGACGGGACATCTGCTCTTAATCAAGTTACTATTGATGCGGGAAATTTAGGATCAACAGCAACTAATTATGGTCAATACCCCTTGAGAGTTCAAGGGAACGGACAAGGGATTGCAATAAAGGTAACTGCTGGATTGCCTAGTAACAGTAATAATTATATTACATTTTTTGATTCTTCAGGGGGTGTACGTGGAAGAATTGAAGGAGAGACAGCAAGTGATGTTTTTGGATCTAGAGATTATAATTATCGAAACGATATGTTTATTTCAAATTTAGTTGTAAAATCTGCAAATGTTGGATTAGCAGCTATCCCAGTTGTTGTGGTTGGGCTAGGAGGATCTGCAGGCCCTTGTGGAGCGTGTATTGCAACTGCAGCAGCAGATTTGGCCATGTTAATTGTTGATGAAGTATCGTTTCAAGATTTTAAACAAGCTGATCGGGGAGTAACCTATCAATCGGGATCTGGTGATTATGCCGAATGGTTGGAAAGATTGAATCCAGATGAAAGCATTAGTGCTGGTGATGTAGTAGGAGTTTATAATGGTAAAATTTCAAAATATATTGGTGAAAACGTTCAAAAAATACTTGTGATTTCCACCAGTCCTGCAGTGTTAGGGAATATGCCATCTGAAGAAAATATTCCACTCAATGAAAAAGTCGCTTTCCTTGGACAAGTGCCAGTGAAAGTTAAAGGGGATGTTTTTGCTGGAGACTATATTCTTCCATCTGGAGATAATAACGGGATAGGTATTGGGGTGTCAAAATCAGATCTTAAAGCAGTGGACTACAAAAACATTATTGGAGTTGCATGGACAAGTTCCTTAGAGAATGAATACGATATTGTTAAAATAGCTATTGGGCTTAATTCAAATGATATTGCTGATTTTGTTGATAAACAACAGCAGCAAATAAATTCGCTTGAAGAAAGAGTGGCTCTAATAGAATCTAAATTGGCACCTAATAGTGATTCCTTAAAAAATATAACCAGTAAAAAAGAGCCTCAGCAAACTCAGAATAACACTCAAACTTATAGTAATAAAAGTTTAATGGATAGTTTTCCTCCTTATTTAACCGAGCAAACAATAAAAGATGTTGAAGAAACTCTGAGGACCGTCTACAATACTACGAAAGCATTAGGAACTATACCTCCCGGCTTGGAAAAACTAGTTAATGATAGTGTTTTTCGTTCTAAAGTTATTGACAGAGTCAAAAAAATATATAGACAACAATATTTAAGCAGACTAGATGAATACAAAAAAATAAAAGAAAACGATGAAATAAAAGAAAACGGTCCGATCGAATAGAACAATATCTGGTGCTGATGTGTAAGAGGTTGTGTTTTTATTTATTCAAGATATCAAGGAGCAACAAAAGAAAATAGATTTACTTGAGATGAGAATAACTTTACTAAAGTAATTTTTGAAGCGGATAATTAATATTGTTTAAAAAAACCACATCAAATATAAAAACCGATTAGTTAAATTAAAATAGCACCCTATGAAACCGCAACATATTTATTTAATCAACAGGGATTTAAAAAATCTTTTTCTTATCTTTGTAGCGTAAATATGGTGCCAAACCACTTTACAATATTGAGGAGCAGAACTTTTTCCGGAGGTCTGCTCTTTTTTTGCATACAGCTGTTTGGGTAACATTAAAAATGTTCTACTTAATTACAACTGTCTTTTACCCATTGAGCTGAAGCATAATGACCCAGGCTTGCTGCTTTTCGCCAATCTTTACAGGCTCCTTCAAAGTCTTCTATGTTTTCTCTGGCAATGCCTCTTTCACTATACCCATAGGTATAAGTAGAATCCAACATTATCGACTCTGTATAATCTGTAATAGCCCCTTTGTAGTCTTCTAACTTAGTTTTTGCAAAACCTCTTTTGTAAAAAACATCTGCATCGTCAGACTTGATTTCTATTGCTTTCGAAAAATCAGCGATTGCACTGTTGTATTCTTTCAAAGTGACCTGTATATTACCTCTTTTAATATAAGCATCTGGCTTTTCAGGACTAATAACGATTACTTTTGTGTAATCATCGAGCGCACCAGCTGTATCTTTTAATTTAAGTTTAGCATTTCCTCGGCTAATATAAACTCCAGTGTTTTCTGGATCCAGTTCTAGAGCAAAAGAAAGATCAGCAATAGTTCCTCGATAGTCTTTTAGTTTAGTCTTGGCACTTCCACGGTTAATGTAAGCTACAACTTCTGGAGTCAGTTCAATTGTTCTCGTAAAATCTTCAATTGCTCCAGTATAATCTCTCAATTTGAATTTCGAAAGCCCTCTTCTAAAGTAAGCAGAGCTATAATCAATATCCAAAGCTACTGTTTTCGAAAGGTCTTCTATTGCCTTGTTATAATCCCTTGATTTGTATTCTGAATATCCTCTGAAGTAGTATGCATCAGCATTTTCAGGGGCTAGTTCTATAGCTTTAGTGAAATCAACAATAGCTTCAGCATACGCTCTTAAATCAGCTTTTTCCTTACCCGAAAGAAGGAACTCATCGGCCGTTTGTCCATAAGAAACCCACGGTATAAGGAGTACAAGTAGTAGTTTTTTCATAAGGTGTACTTTAAAATAAATATAGAATTACGTGTAAGTTAAATGTTATTTTTTGTCCCACAGAAGCATCGCCTCATTTTCAATAATAGTATTCCCGATGTTTTTTAATTTTGATTGGTCGAGCATTGCTTTTGCAACTTTTTCGCCCCGTATGGCTTGAAGTTTTTTGGGCATTAAAAAGGAAAATAGAGCCATTATAATTTGAGCCAATCGTTCGCCAAGTCTAAACTCATTTCTTTTTCCAAGTAAAAGTGAAGGTCTAAATATCGTTGTGGCGGTTAATTTTAGGTTCAATACAGTGTCGTCAATTTCGCCTTTTAAACACATGTAGAAATTTGAACTTGAACTGTTTGCTCCAGCTGTAGAAATAAATAAAAAGTGTTCGACTTCTTTTTTTTCGCATCCCAAAGCAATGTTATGACTTATGTCGTAGTCTATTTTTCGGTATGCTTTTTTGTCTCCGCTTACTTGAGCTTGGGTAGTTCCGATACAAGAAAAAACCACATTGCTATCCCCTATACTTTGTTCAATTTCTTGAGGCTTTGAAAAATCAATTTCGAAAACCTCCATTTTGTCGTGTTGCTTTATGAGTGGCTTGCGAGTTATAACGTTGACCTTAGTAAAGGTTTCATCTGCCAAAATAAGGTCTAATAAGAAACCTCCAATCAGCCCAGTTCCCCCAAAAAGAGTTGCTTGTTTTTTGTCCATCATTTTTGTGTAATGTTGCGCTACAGTTTTTTGTCTTAAAAAAATAACAGGCAGTAAAGGGCTATTTTTTCTTTTTTCTGTTCGCAATCTTGTCGCCTTTTCTTTGCGGCTTGCTATACTTCTTGGCGATCTTAAATTTATAAGATCCACCTAAATTGACCTTTCGGTTTTTGGGCTTTTTTTCTTCCATTACTTCAAAGGTAATAAAACATATACTGGTGTATCTAAACAGGTCGATTAATACAACATAATCCTTCTGAATACCTCTCTATTTTTAGCGAATTTAAGCCTTGTGCCTTTTTGCTTAATAGACCAGTTTTATAAATTAATTTTTCAAATAATCAGAAAGCAATTCTTTTGGGGATGTTCTTTTGTAAATTTGCAATTCAGAACACCCTTTGAAAATGAAACAAGAAGACAAAAACAAAATTAAAGAGTACAGCAAACAAACTCCGTTGTACTTAAGTAGACGTAAATTCGATGCTAGCGGAGCACTTACCGAAGTACAATGCAGCAGCTGTAAAGAATTTAAAATTCTTGATCAATACGCAAAGAATAGAACTCAGATCGATGGATTAGAGCATAAGTGCAATGCCTGCAAAGCTTCAAAGTAGCGGTGTTATCCTTTTAACTAATTACACAATTTATTCCTTGTGTAGCCAAAGTGCGCAATTTTCCATTCTTTGCTTTCTTTCACCAAGTAAAATAAATCTACTCCACAGTGTGAAAATTTTCCATTCCTAAAAAAATCATATGGCGCCCATACCGATGCAATATTTCCGTCTGTAAGTACTGCAGCATCCCAGTAGCGTTCGCGAAAGCCGTCATCTATGTCTTTTAGCCCTGCTAACAGCGTATCGTTATCATAAACAGTAGTTCTGACTTTGTCTTGATCAACAAGCGTAACAATACGCTGAATCCCTTTGTATGATACAGAATCAAAAACACTTTTATCTTTTGAATTAACAGCTGTCATAAAAATATCGATCACCTTCAAAATGTCTTTTTTATCTCCTTCTTCAGCTTTAGATCCAAAAGGTTTGGTCGAATACTGTACTGGAGAATTCTTTGAAATGGGTTCTTGTGCAAACCCAACAAAATTGAGTAGAAGTACTGAAATAAAAAGTATATTTTTCAAATGAATTTATTTATGATTCGTAAGATCTAAAGGTAATAAACCTTCGAATAGCATCTGAAAAATCAATTATTAGTTTTATTTTGCAAATAATAATAAACACATAAAATGAAGTCTTTCTTAAAAACAATTTTATTCAGTCTTGTTTTTTTTGCTTGCACATCAAGCACACAATCCTATGAGTCCGTTGAGAAAAATCAAGATTTTAGAGATGCAGTATTACAAGAAAACAATGGAGACTATGTGCTTTTAAGTAAGGGATACACCTATTATGAAGAAGCAAATAGCGAATCGACAAAAGGAAATATAATCTTAGTTCACGGATTTTCTGTTCCGTCTTATATTTGGGAAGTAACGTTCAACACCCTTAAAGAAAAAGGGTATCGCGTTGTGATGATGGACCTTTTTGGGCGTGGGAATTCGGATAATCCCGACCTGCCGCAGACTGATGAATTGCGAGCACAACAAGTTCTTGAATTAATGGATGCACTTGGTATTGAAAAAGCAGTTTTAGCTGGTTTGTCAAATGGAGGGCGGATTATTTCAAAAATGGCAGTATTGGATGCTTCAAAAATTGAAGCCTTATTTTATGTTTCTTCTTCTAGCTTTGTAGACTACGAATCACAAATGGATACGACTGTTTCACCAGAAGAAATAACGTCTTTTATCGAGACGTATCCTTCCCGTTCTGCTGGACAACTAGAAGATTTTTATGCTCCAGAGCAGTTTCCAGAATGGCCACAGAAATATGAGAAACTACTTTTCTATAAAGGCTTTGCTAAAGCTTTGCTTTCGACTCAAAAAAACCTGACAACCATGGACGAGATTCACCAAACCATCGACTCTTTGGAACTTCCTGTTTATACGTTTTGGGGTGTTCACGATAAAGTAGTAGTCTATACCGATTTCGATAAAAAGCTAAACAAACTGCTGCCTAATATGAAAGAATATTTTATTGAAGAAGCCGGGCATTTGCCTCATATGGAAAATAAAAAAGTTTTTGAAGACTACTTTCTGTCTTCTTTACAAGAAGTGATATCTGAATAAGATTCTGGGTTCTAGATGGCTCAAAAACCGTCAAAAACAGATGATTTTAAGGAACGTAAAGTAAAAATAATGGACAAAATTAAATACGAAAAAGAAGAATCAGTTTGTGCATGTGCAGTATCCCTTAATTTTTTGGGTGATAAATGGTCTTTGATTATTATTCGGGATTTATTTAGAAACAGAAATACGTTTTCTCAGTTTTTAAAAGAGTCTGCAGAAGGTATTGCGACAAATATTCTCGTCGATCGATTGAAAAAACTAACCTTAAATGATATTATTGGCTACAGAAGAAATTCTAATGACAAAAAAATCAAAGAATATTATTTGACTGACCGAGGTATAGAATTATACCCCATACTGTATGAACTTCAACTTTGGACTATAAGAAATGTAGATTTTAATCCTTCTGAAAATACTACTAAATGGAAAAAATTTGCGGAAACAAACACTGAACAAGAGGTCGTGAAACATTATACGGATGAATATAAAAAAACACGTTTAGAACAGTTTGGATTCTGATAGTTGAAAAATAATATTTTTAATTGTTAATTGCAATTAACAACTAGTTTTTGTATATTTGATTATATCAATAAATAAAATTCAAATGAAAAAACTATTATTATTTACACTGTTATCTGCTTTCGCGTTTACCGCTTATGCACAACGTAACGCAAAAGTTGAATATTGGAACACCTTCCATTACAAAGCAAAAGACGGAATGGAACAAAAGTTTTTGAAAGCTGCAGCAATCAAAACTAAAAAGTTCAATTCAGACCCAACCAACCTTATTGTAACGTATAGAATTAC
>Ga0206130_10009027_pt1 | contig 10541 bp, 8 predicted proteins | sample Helgoland_Spring_9_FD_148637 | JGI IMG/M metagenome (GOLD analysis project Ga0206130, IMG submission 148637) | Pelagic subsurface seawater microbial communities from Kabeltonne, Helgoland, North Sea - Helgoland_Spring_Bloom_20160512_1 | ecosystem: Environmental > Aquatic > Marine > Epipelagic ...
TCGGTTGATATTGAGTTGCCGACAGACTTCGGACACGGATGGATGATCAGCGCACAACAACCTGAGGTTTTTGCCAAATTGCGCGCGAATAGCGACCGACTTCATTGTCTTGTCCATACTTGCCACCCGCTCGCGAACCTATGGCTCATCCAAATGTAATGAAGCCTAAAAGCTAAAATAATGCCTAATTTATACAAATCCGGTCAAGCCAGACTCATTTTTGAGTCAGTGTTATCAAAAGTGACCACAAATTGCACCCGTACGATGCTGCGTTTTACCTAGCGTTAACGGTTTTGTCAGGCATACTTACGATGAGTTTGTAGGAGAGAGCAATATGCTTGGGGTTGTAATCTGGACTGATGCTGATGACAGCAAAGCGATTATCTGGTGTGAAGACCATGGCGAGCTTGCATTTCTATCTCAACCCGCAAAGGTTGAGTCGGGCGCTGAGAAATTGGATCAGGGTGACTTGATCCAGTTTGATCTTGAAGAGCACCGCAATCTTCGCATGGCGCATAATCCGCGCAAGATTGAACAGCAGTATTGTAGTGATATCAAAGCGGTGATGGAGTCCGCGGTTAAAGTACAAGCAGAGGCTATGCCAAATTTACTGCCTAAGAATTCAAAACTGCTGAATTTTACCCGTGCCAAGCAACGAAATACGCTTGGGTCTGTTGGCAGCGCTGCATAACCAAGATGCAACGCTGCTTTTTGGATGCGTCGTTATGCGCCGCGTGACAGGGCTGCCACGCCTGTGCGTGCGAGTTCGCTTAGGCCCAAGGGCCGCATAAGGTCTGCAAACGCATCGATTTTTTCGGATGGACCGGTCAGCTCGAACACAAAGCTCTCCAGCGTGCTATCCACAACATTTGCGCGGAAGATATCAGCCAAACGCAGCGCTTCGACGCGCTTGTCGCCAGAGCCTTCGACTTTGAAAAGCGCCAATTCGCGCTCGACCGAAGGTCCATCAACCGTGAGATCGTTCACCTGATGCACAGGCACAATGCGCCCCAGCTGAGCTTTGATCTGCTCGATGACTTGCGGCGTGCCAGTCGTTACAATTGTGATGCGGCTGAGCTTGCCTGAGTGATCAATCTCAGCGACGGTCAGGCTCTCAATGTTGTAGCCACGGCCAGCAAACAGGCCAATCACGCGTGCAAGTACGCCTGCTTCATTATCGACAATCACAGCAAGCGTGTGCTTTTCCTGAACATCAGAGAAATTCGGACGCAGGTTATAGGCTGAATGGCTTGTCGCGCCTTTTTTGATTTTAAGAGGTGACATGGGATGTCCTTCTTTGGTCTTTATTAGCTTTAGGGGGAGGGGCGATGCACGCCCCTCGGTCCGAATTTATACCAGTACAGAGCCTTTGGCGTCGATCACACCTTGTGTGTCCGCTTCGCCAAGAAGCATCTCATTATGCGCTTTGCCTGACGGGATCATCGGGAAGCAGTTTTCGTGCTTCTCAACGAGGCAGTCGAACAGAACAGGTCCGTCGTGTGTGATCATCTCCATAATCGCGTCATCAAGCGTATCCGGATCAGAGCACAAAATACCCTTCGCTCCAAAAGCTTCCGCCAATTTCACAAAATCGGGCAAAGCGTCGGACCAGCTCTCAGAATAACGCTCACCGTGGAGCAATTCCTGCCACTGACGTACCATGCCCAACCGTTCGTTGTTCAGGATGAACTGCTTAACTGGCAGGCGATACTGCATCGCCGTGCCCAGCTCTTGCATGTTCATCAACCAGCTCGCTTCGCCGGCGACGTTGATCACCAACGCTTCAGGGTGCGCCATCTGCACGCCGATGGACGCTGGAAAACCATAGCCCATCGTGCCCAAGCCACCAGAGGTCATCCAGCGGTTAGGATCCTCAAAGCCAAGGTATTGCGCAGCCCACATCTGGTGCTGACCAACTTCGGTACAGACGTAGCGATCATGCTTTTTGGTCAGTTCTTCAAGACGCGTGAGGGCGTACTGAGGTTTGATGACCTTGCCCTTTTGCTCGAACTTCAGACAGTCGACTTTGCGCCATTCGTCAATCTGGCGCCACCATTTTTTCACGGCACCAGAGTTGGTTTTGCGCCCACGGGCTTTCCAAACATTGAGCATATCTTCCAGAACATGCCCCACATCACCAACAATCGGCATCTCTACGCGGATCACTTTGTTGATCGAGGACGGATCGATATCGATATGCGCTTTGCGGCTGTTTGGGCTGAAAGCGTCAAGCACGCCGGTGATGCGGTCGTCAAAGCGCGCACCGATGTTGATCATCAGATCGCAGCCGTGCATCGCCATGTTGGCTTCATACAGACCGTGCATGCCGAGCATACCCAGCCATTTGTCGCCCGACGCGGGATAACAGCCCAGCCCCATCAAAGTGGAGGTGATTGGAAAGCCAGTTGCGTCAACTAATTCGCGCAAAAGCTGGCTTGCCGCAGGGCCAGAGTTGATCACGCCGCCGCCTGTGTAAAAGATCGGGCGTTCAGCTTTCTCGATGGCTTCCACCAACTCGTTGATGGTTTCCAGATCACCCTTCACTTGTGGCTGGTAATGGCCAAGATCGGCTTTCGCAGGGGGGGTGTATTCATCCGTGGCGAACTGCACGTCCTTTGGGATGTCCACCAGAACAGGGCCGGGGCGGCCAGTGGTGGCAACGTGGAACGCTTCGTGCAGCGTGCTGGACAGTTCGGATGTTTCTTTCACCAGCCAGTTATGTTTGGTGCAAGGTCGCGTGATGCCGACGGTGTCCGCTTCTTGAAACGCGTCAGAGCCGATCATGAATGTCGGAACCTGACCCGTCAAAACAACAATCGGAATGCTGTCCATCAATGCGTCGGTTAAACCGGTCACAGCGTTCGTGGCACCGGGGCCGGATGTTACGAGACATACGCCGGGCTTGCCCGTCGAGCGCGCATAGCCTTCTGCAGCATGCACAGCACCCTGCTCGTGTCGCGCCAAAACGTGACGAATGTCATTTTGCTGAAAGATAGCGTCGTAAATCGGTAGGACTGCGCCGCCTGGATATCCAAAGACGGTATCGACGCCCTGATCCTTCAGAGCTTTGATTACCATTTCCGCACCGGTCATTTTCTGGGCCATGCGCCTGTCTCCATATAAAAGGCGTTGTCAATTTTCGTTACACATAAAAAAGCCCCCGTCCAAATGGCGGGGGCGCATGGGTTCCCTCACGGGCTGCCTCTATAGCTCCATGCGCTGTCTTGATAGAATGACGACGACGTCGTTCATTGCTGATCGCTCCTCTTTGCGTCCAATGACACTATTTGTGTTGAAACAGGCCGTCAACAGCACTTTTGTGAAAAAGTGTCCGTTTGAGCAGCTTTTTCTTTCCATTTATTGCGCGTGTAGGGGTGTTTGGCGACATAACGCGGAAAAGGGGTGCGATTTTTCAAGAAAAATCGATCACGTCACGCATCTCGCCAAGTGCCACTTGCGATTCCGTCCAAGCTCCACTCCCCAACGGACCAGCGCACAAGCCGCAAAGTCGGATGTCCGACCGCGGCCGTCATTCGGCGTACTTGTCGGTTGCGACCTTCGCGGATCGTAAGTTTGATCCAGCAGTCGGGCACAGATTTACGATAGCGCACGGGGGGATCGCGTTCCCAGAGTTCAGGCGGATCAATAGGCGCGACCTCGGCAGGGCGGGTCTTGCCGTCTTTTAAGTCAATGCCATCGCGCAGAGTCTGCAGAGCCGCCTCGTCAGGAATGCGTTCGACCAACACCAAATAGGTCTTCGGTTTCTTAAACTTTGGGTCGGCGATTTGCGCTTGTAGCCGTCCATCATCTGTTAGCACCAGCAGCCCTTCGCTATCGCGATCCAATCGGCCAGCAGGATAAACCTCTGGAACGTCAACATAACTAGAAAGGGTCGGGCGCTTGGATCCTTCGAGGCCTTTGTCTGTGAACTGAGACAACACGCCGAAAGGTTTGTTCAGCAATATCACGCGGCTCACAGAAACGCGCCTGTACCTTGCAAGACGCCATGTTCCATCGCGTAGCGCGTTAGACCAGCGGTCGAAGAAATTCCAAGCTTGCGTTTGATGTTTTTGCGATGTGTTTCCACCGTGCGCACCGAGATATCGAGTGCTGCGGCGACTTCTTTATTGGAGCGTCCTTTGGCAAGCTGCAACAGGACAGTTTGTTCGCGCCCCGTTAGTGCCTCGCGCGTTTCTGCGCCGTCATCAGGCACAAGCGAACCTTTCGCGCCTGTGCACATGTAGCGCTGTCCGGTCATTACAGTATCAATCGCTGTTTTGATTTCCTCTGTTGGGACGTCTTTTAGAACATATCCCATCGCACCGTGGCTGAGGGCCGTGCTGATATATTCGGGACTGTCATGCATGCTGAGCACTAAAATCCGCATTTTGGGGTGGGTTTCGAGCAAGATTTCCATCACCGTTAGCCCGTTCATCCCGGGCATATTCAGATCAAGCAGGATCACATCGGGGCTAAGGGACGCGGCATTGTCGATGATCTCTTGGCCAGAGGAATAGGTCGCAACGACTTCGATATCCTCAAAGCTTTCTAGAATGGCACGGATGCCTTCTGCGACCATTGGGTGATCATCAACGATAGCAACGCGTGTGTTCATGAGGGTATGTCCTCTGTTTCTTGCGGTGTTTTGAGGCTGTCTGGTTCTGGGGGCAACATATGGCTGAGTGGTGCGCGTGCTTCAAGAGTGGTGCCTTGACTGCTGCTGATGACAGTAAAGGCGCCGTTGAGCTGCTCCATACGTTCTTGCATATTGCGAAGCCCGATCCCGCCGCGCGGGGAGGCATCAGCGCGTTTGCGTCCTTCCTCTAAACCTTGGCCGTTGTCTTCAATTGTCAGGACCGCGCCACGGCGATCGCCGCGCAGAGACATCTTAACGTGGCTTGCATCGGCGTGACGTTCGATGTTGGTCAACGCTTCTTGGGCGACCCGGTAGAGGGCAATTTTAGCATCCCCATCTAGACGATTGCGGAACACAACAGTGGAAAACGCACAGGTCATTCCCGTGCGCGCAGTAAAATCGTCAGTGAGGGTTTTCAAAGCGGGACCTAGGCCAAGATCATCGAGAACACCTGGGCGCAGATCGCGACTGATGCTGCGAATTTCTTGGATAGCGCTGGCGAGCCCTTCAATCCCTTGGTCCAGCGTCTTTGGCACTTCGCGTTTGTTCAGTCCAAGCTGGCGGCGGGTCACATCCAAAGCGTAGCGAATACCCACAAGCGTTTGGCTGATCCCATCATGGAGTTCTCGCGCCACGCGCCCGCGTTCTTCTTCTTGGGCGTCAAACACACGTTGGGTCAGGGCTTTGAGTTTGGTATCGGCCAAACGTCGCTCGCGAATGTTAAGCAAAAGACCCGAGCCAAACACTGTAAGAAGTGCCGCTAAGGTGATGCCTCCAATGTATAAAAACGTCTTACGTGTGCGTGCTTCTACCTGTGCGCGGCTGGTCGCGACAGTGGCGATCACATCGTCGATAAACACACCCGTGCCGACGGCCCATTGCCAGCTCGGGAAGCTAGTCACATAGGTGATCATCCGAGCGGGTTCGCCGGTCGATGGTTTGGGCCAAAGGTAACTGTGATAGCCCGCACCGGAGCGCGCGATGCGGATCAACTCATCCACCACAGGGGTGCCTTCGGGATCGCTCAAACCGCTCCAATTACCGTTGATTAGCTGCGTGTCGCGCGGACTGACAAGATTGGTGCCGTCGTATTGATAGACGAAAAAACTGCCCTCATCGCCGTAGATCATCGCCGATAAGATCTGTTTTACTTGTTGCTTGGCGTTCTCATCATCGGGTGGAGCACTGCCATAGATAAAGTAAAACCCGTTGCGCGCTTGGGTGACGTAGTTGCGCAACTCGTCTTTCTTGGCATCAATCAAAGTCTGCTCAAGTGTTGCGATCTCGCGCTCTGCAAGCTGGCGCGATTGGTAGGCGACGATCAAAGAGATCGCCGTAACGGCCAGTATAAGAGGGACCGTGCCGAGCAGGATGAGCTTTTGTTGATAGCTTAAAGAAGGTGAGCGGCGTTTTGTCATGTCACTCTGCTAGCGGCGAATCAAAGGCGAATCAAAGCGAATTGAGCAAGTGATCCAAGTATGATTGGTTTGCCTGATTGTTAAAAAGCTTAAAAAACAGGCTTGTTAGCGCAATATTTCTCTAAAAATGCGGCTTCCTACGCATTACTTGGTATTCCGCTTCCGCGTATCGCTCGTTAGGGTTTGCTTACTTGAAACGATCCGCGCTGGGAGGGCTGATCAATCTTGCCCTTTTGCGCATCATTACAATTGGGAGGATTCTAAATGGATCGTCGTTCTTTTCTAAAAACATCCGCACTTGGCGGCACGGCTACAGCCGCGGCAACGCTCGCAGCTCCAGCTTACGCACAAGGCAAGCGCGTTTTGACAATGGTTCAGTCTTGGCCACGTGGCTTTGCTGTTCTTGATGACGCAGCAACGTACCTGCAGGAAATGGTTGGCGCTATGTCTGACGGTCAGTTGACCATCGACAAGAAAGCACCAGGCGAGCTTGTTGGCGCGCTTGAAGTGTTCGACGCTGTGTCTTCCGGTCAGGCGGACATGTACCACTCTGCGGACTATTACTTCATCGGTCAGCACCCTGCGTATGCGTATTTCACAGCTGTTCCATTCGGCGGCACAGCACAAGAACTGACAAACTGGTATCACCACGGCGGCGGCCACGAGCTGCACTCCGAGCTGGGCGAGATCTTCAACTTGAAGTCCTTCCTTGCGGGTAACTCCGGTTCACAGTCTGGTGGTTGGTTCCGTAAAGAAATCGGCTCTGCGGCAGACTTCAACGGTTTGAAGTTCCGTATGCCAGGTCTTGGTGGCAAAGTTTTGGGTAAGCTGGGCGCATCTGTTCAGAACATCCCGGGCGGCGAATTGTACCAAGCTCTGTCTTCCGGTGCTTTGGACGGTCTTGAGTGGGTTGGCCCAATGGCTGACGAGCGCGCCGGCTTCCAAGAAGTTGCGAAAGTCTACTACGCGGCTGGCTTCCACGAGCCAGGTTCTGGTTTGACGGCTGGTATGAACCTTGACGTATACAATGACTTGTCCCCACAGCATCAGGCGATCATCTCGAACGCTGCGATGGCGACAACGCATTTGCAGCTGTCTGAGACACTTGCAAACAACGGTGCAGCCCTTGCGCGTCTTCAGTCTCAGGGCGTCAAAGTTCTGCAGTTCTCTGACGATGTTTGGGATGCGTTTGGTAAAGCGTCCGCAGAAGTCATGGACGAGAACATGGGCGACGAAATCTTCGCGAAGACACGTAAGTCTTTCGAAGAGTCCATGGCAGCGTCTTCTTCCTGGATCGGTAAGTCTGACGGCTTCTATGTCGCACAGCGTGATCGCGTTCTGGGCAACGGCTAAACCTTTGCCAACATAATAGAGGGCGGGCTTTTGCATATGTGCGAAGGCCCGCTCTCATTCTAAATCAAAACGAGCGGCGCAGACTAAAAGAGCGCAGCCTTTGACGACACAGTAGGGGGATAGCAATGGACGACGAAGCATCTCGCGGAGCACTCGCAGCGATTGCTGATTTTGTGCTCTGGTTCATTCAGAGCATCGGAATGGCATTTTACAACTTCGGTTATGCCGTTACGCATCTAGCCAGCTGGCTGGATTGGTCAAACAGCCAATCCATGATGCGGTTCATCTATTATGGTGGCTCGCAAGAATTCTTCTTTGTTGTGTTTACAGCATTCCTGATCCTGACTGCCGTCGGCATGTGGCGCAATTCTATCATGTGGGGCACCGTGCGTTTCCTTGAGGGAATGGCGAACACTGTTGGGCGCTTTTTCGCGTGGGCAGGTCTTTTGATGGTGATCCAACAGATCGTTATCGTCTTTATGCAGCGTATCTTCACGCGCCCTGATATCTCATTCGGCTTTGGTATCCCGCTGCAGTTCGACATAAGCTGGTTCGCGGAAGAACTAAAGCTTTACAACGCCTTAGTTGTTTGTCTTTGCGTAACCTACACTTTCGTTCAAGGCAGTCACGTGCGCGTCGACCTTTTCTATTCCGCGGTAAAGTACCGGTCCAAAAAAGTCATCGACATGGTCGGATCCATCATCTTCATGATGCCGAGCGCGATCCTGATCTGGATGTATGGTTGGTATTTCATGTGGCGCCACCTTGTAACGCCGAAGGTTTCAGCGTCTGACAGCATCGATCTGTTGATGCGCAAGTCCAAGCTGCTCAAGTGGAACGTGGAAACCATTGGTTTCTCACCCAACGGATTTACCGCTTATTTCCTCTTCAAGATCTTGCTCGTGACTTTCGCAGCACTCGTCTTCTTGCAGGCCGTCGCGTTCTTCTACCGCTCATACCTTGAGTGGAAAGAGGGACCTGAAAGCGAGGGCAAGTACCTCGACAAAGACACGCTCGGTGAGGGCGAAGAAGCTTATGAGGGGACACACTAATGTTCTTCGGTTTAGATGGCGTTGAAGTCGGCCTGATTATTGTAGCCCTTTGCCTTTTTGGCGGGATCCTGTCGGGCTTTCCAGTTGCGTTTGCAATTGGTGGTGCGGGCGTAATATCCTTTGTTATCATCGCGATGCTCGATGGGGCAGGGTTGCTTATTCACCAAGCGATCGACAAAGGGTCGGTGATGTATTCCGATCTGGTCAATTCCGGGGTCAAACCCGAGGCCATATCGATCTTCCGATACCCTGACTTACCGCGCATGGAAGAAGCAGTGTTTCCGCGCGGCTGGGAATTCGCACTTGATCGCAACGTTTCGTTCATTGTGAACCGTATGAACGAGCGTGTTCTTGCGGGCCAGTCTATCGAAACACTCCTCGCGGTTTTGATGTTCGTCCTTATGGGCATCACGCTTGAACGCTCCAAGATCGCGAATGATTTGCTTACAACCATGGCCAAGGTTTTCGGACCGCTGCCAGGTGGTTTGGCCGTGTCTGTTGTTGTGGTTGGTGCGTTCCTAGCAGCCTCTACGGGTATCGTAGGTGCAACGGTTGTGACCATGGGCTTGCTCAGTTTGCCGACGATGTTGCGCAACAATTACTCGCCTGAGATTGCCACAGGGGTCATCGCGGCCTCTGGTACGTTGGGGCAAATCATTCCACCTTCCATCGTTATCGTTCTACTTGGAACGCTTGCGGGCGACCTCTACTCTTCGGCGCAAGAAGCGCGCGCGATTGAAGTGGGCTGTACGGATGCTTTGACCTACTTAGGTCAACCTGCCGTTCTGTCGGTTGGAACGCTGTTCCAAGCCGCACTTTTGCCGGGTATCTTGCTTGCTCTGCTTTATGCGCTCTATGCCTTTGGCTATGCGCTGGTGAATCCATCCAAGGCCCCAGCGGTTGAAATGGGCTCTGGCAACGGCGAAGTCATCACGCGTTCAGAGGGCTTCACGTGGTTCCTTGGTGTTCCCATCGCATTGATCGCTGGTCTGATGTTGATGAGCAACCTCAACATCGTCGGCAGCCAAAGCATACAAGTGGATAGCTATTCAGACATCGGACAAAGCGCGAGCTTGCGTACGAATGTGGGCGAGGATTGCCAAGCTTCGATGATTGAACTTCACGGCCAAGAAGCTTGGGATTCTGCCATCACACAATCGGCCGAGATCGAAGCCGCAGGTGGCGTCGCAGAAAGCGTGAAACTCACCGAAGAAGAGCTGGCAACAGCGATTGCCGCGAAAGAAGCAGCAGCAGCGCCAATAGGGACAGGTATCGCGATCCTTGCGGTCATCCTTGCTCTGGTTCTGACGACTGCGCGCGGTGTGCGCCCAAGCGCGGATCACCGTCCGATTTACATCGGATTGATTGGCGTTGTGTTGGGGCTGTTGGTGGACATCTTGTTCATCAGCCCCTCGACCAGCCCGGGTGTGACGGTTGTTTTGATGCTCATCCCTTGGGTGATCGCGATCTATGGCTGTACCCATGCGGCACTGATGCTGGCCAAGAATGAACTGTTGCGCGTGGTCTTCCCGCCGCTCATTCTGATTGTTGCTGTGCTGGGTTCTATCCTAGGGGGCATCACCAACCCGACGCCCGCGGCCGCACTTGGTGCAGGTGGTGCGATCATGCTCGCGGCCTATCGTCGTCTGCGTGATGAGGATAAGTCAGGTAAGGTTGTCATCTTTTCCACCTTTGCGGTGATCTTGATGATCCTGATTGGCGTGAACTTCGATCTGCGCGTGAACCAAGGCTCCCCAAGCTTTGAAACGTGGGTCGCGTTCGGTTTTGCCTATACGGCTTGGCTCTATGCATTCTTTGGTTTGCTGTTCTCTTGCTACGTTCTTTACCGCGCTGGTATTTTGCCACCGGTGGTGCGTGAAACGGCGAAGGTCACGAGCATGGTATTCACCATTCTCATTGGTTCTCAGGTTTTGAACCTTGTGGTGATCTCGTTTGGCGGAGAGCACTATATCCAACAGTTCTTGCGCAGCTTTGACAACGAGCTGACGGTCTTCTTGATCGTGATGCTGGTGCTTTTCGTGCTGGGTTTCGTACTCGACTTCCTGGAAATCATCTACATCG
>Ga0206130_10009031_pt1 | contig 10534 bp, 7 predicted proteins | sample Helgoland_Spring_9_FD_148637 | JGI IMG/M metagenome (GOLD analysis project Ga0206130, IMG submission 148637) | Pelagic subsurface seawater microbial communities from Kabeltonne, Helgoland, North Sea - Helgoland_Spring_Bloom_20160512_1 | ecosystem: Environmental > Aquatic > Marine > Epipelagic ...
GCATAAGTGACTTCTTTGTCTCCACAAGCGATGAATAAACTCAAGATCATTGCAAACATAATATTCTCCATTATTGGTAAGGTTTGTGTATTTTATGTTTCGATTCCTCATCATTGTACAGAACCATAGAAACGACAACTGAGTATTGTACGTTTCTATGGTTTGTATCTCTTAGAATCGATGTAATGAGATTTAGAATTCTGCATGTTTTGGTGTACGCGGAAACGAAATAACATCGCGAATATTACTGAGACCTGTGATGTACATGACCAGTCGTTCGAACCCCAAACCAAATCCAGCGTGTGGAACTGTTCCAAATTCTCGAAGGTTTAAATACCACCAGTAATCTTTGGGATCCAAGCCGTGGTGTACAATACGCTCTTTCAAAACATCTAAGCGATCTTCACGTTGAGAACCACCGATGATTTCTCCAATCCGAGGGACCAATACATCCATTGCACGAACTGTCTTTTCATCGTCATTCAAATACATGTAGAAGGATTTGAACTCTGCAGGGTAATCCGTCACGATGGTTGGTGCTTTGAACAACTCTTCCGAGAGGTAGCGTTCGTGTTCTGTTTGCAGTGCATCTCCCCAATTTGTAGGATGTTCAAACTTCTTGCCAGATTTATTGAGTAATTTGATGGCTTCGGTGTACGTGATGCGTTCAAAGGGGGTGCTGATGACTTGTTTCAAGGTGTCGAGCAATGAAACTTTACTTCCATCAAAGAAAGGAGAAGAGAACTTTTTGTTGGTGATGATTTGTTCACAGAACTCTAAGTCTTCTTGGCAGGTATTCATGACGTCTGTGATGACACCTTGCAAAAATGCTTCTGCTAGGTCGGCATCTGCATTCAAATCTGCAAAGGCCATTTCTGGTTCGATCATCCAAAACTCAGAGGCATGTCTTGAGGTGTTGGAATTTTCAGCACGAAATGTTGGTCCAAAGGTATAGACGCGAGACAACCCACAGGCCAAAGTCTCAGCAGACAACTGACCGGACACCGTTAAAAAAGTCTTTTTCCCAAAGAAATCTTGAGAAAAATCAATCGGGGCATCGGCTTTGTCGCCAAATCTTGGTGGGTTGTTTAAGTCCAATGTGGTGACTTGAAACATTTCTCCCGCACCTTCACAATCACTTGCAGTGATGATTGGAGTGTGGACGTAATTAAAATTGTGTTTGTTGAAAAATCGATGAATAGATTGTGCACATGCTGAGCGAACACGCGTTGACATTCCCATTACTTTGGTTCGTGAACGAATGTGGGCATTGGTTCGAAGAAACTCTGGTGATTGTCGTTTCTTTTGCAATGGATAAGAGTCAGGAACTGTTCCAATGACTTCCAAAGTGTCGGCATGAATCTCAATACGTTGTTTGGCACCTTGACTTGCAACAATTCGTCCTGTTATGCGAATCGATGCTCCGGTACCTGCCAGTAAAATGTTGTCTTCATAGTTTGGAATGGTATTGTCGACAATCACTTGGATACCATTCAAGACAGAACCGTCGTTGAGTTCAATAAAGGAAAACGTTTTCTGTGTACGTTTGGTGACAACCCATCCCATAATCTCAGTGGTGGTGTCGACTTGTCCGTTGGCCAAAATGTCTCGAACTTGTGCTCTGTTGAACATGGTTATCTCCTGAAAATGAATGTCAAATATGGTCTGATATTAACGCATCGTGGCATTTTTTCCACCGAATATTCCACTAGTGATTTCATCCATGTTTCCATTGCTTATTGTATTCATGGATGGAGTCTTATTATTGTGAAGGGGCTTTTGAAGGAGCTGTTGTTGAAGACTTCTCATTGTTGGGAGCATTGTTTTTGGATGCTTTCTTCTTGGGGTTTGAGACTTCGATATTCCCACTTAGGCAGACCGTATCTTGGGTCGCAGTCCAATCATCCAATTTCAGCTTCCATTTTAGTCCATTCATGTGTGTGCTTTTGTGATTTGGTAAACTTTGTGAGAGTTGCTCGGAGATTCCATCTAAGATGAAACTTTCCGCAATTAAAGCCAATGGGTCGACCAATCCGGCTCTAGGACTTTTGTCTCCTTCAATGACAGATTCACCACTTAGGGACAGTTTGTGTTTCTTTTGCGTTAGTTTTCCGCTTGCGGTGTACTCTCTCCACCACAGTCCACGTCCTTCTACTTTCCACAATCTCAGAGCCAGTTCAAAAGCATCTTCAGATACTTGTAAATCAACGGGATCAATTGCAACGCCATATCCGACGACGCCCATCGAGAACGCTTTTTGTTGTGTCCACCCAAGCAATGTGTCTTGATGAACCCACAATTCCCATTCGTGCTCTAATGCAAGTGGAGGTGTCTGGATGTGTTGCAAGTGATTGATATCGGAACGGATTTCCACATTTTGGCTTAGTGGAGTGCTGTTGAGACGGATTCCTCTAACGGGAAGGGTGATGGATCCCATTTTAACAGGCGGTAGGTTTTGGAGTTGTGCTCCCATCCATTCTTCTACCCAAGGCCCGAGGTCTACTGACTTTAAAGGATTGATGCTTACAGAAGCTAGTTTCGCACTAAGGGAGTCAATTTTATTGATTGTCAGATTCAGTTCTCCATCGTCTGTGTGTACTTGAGCATTGGTTTTGAGGCGTAGACGAATTGGTTCCGAGCCTTTCTTTTGTCCTAGAGACCATTTCAATTGTCCCTCTAGGATTGATACGACTTGTACTTCTTCAGCAGTTGGAGCATCAGAAATGGTGAGTCGCTTGATGGTAAGGATTGGCTTTATTCTAGCTTTAAACCCCAAGAACTCTTTCTTTGCCGCTGGAAGTTCTTGAATCTTTTTATCCAAGACTGCCACTGCCAGTTCAGACATGCGCTGATAATCCAACCGCAAGACGATATCTGGATTCCAGTTTGCAGACAAAGCAGGCGGGGCGTTTTCAATTGTGGCTTTGCGTTGGGCATATTGTTCAGCAATGTCATTTTGACAGCCCAGTAGCATTAAGATGGGATACGATAAAGTCATGATTAGATTCTCCTTGCCAACAATTGTCGGTTTGTTCTTGTGTTGTAATTCAATTGCTTGTTTCAAACCATCTGATACGTCAACACCTAAGGTGGATTCAATCATTCAAGATCATCAACGTCTTGGCTTTCGTTTTGAGCGCTTTTATGATGGGATTTTGATTACAGAAGTAACATCGAATTTGGGAGCAGAGCGCGCTGGACTGACCGTGGGAGACATCGTTTGGTCTGTTGATGCTCAAATGGGAGATCAAGCGGTTGAATACTTACAAGATAGGACGCGAGCATCTGTTCAATTAGAAGTTCAACCTCGTTGGACATTGTCTAGGAAGACGATCACTGTTGAACGGGGGGTTGGCAACCTCGCGACCACACCCAATGTGTCTCCTTGGCTAGTGCTGTCAGCAAAAGGGGATTTGCATAGTGCAAAAGACTATCTTCGTTTGAGTAGAGAAGATGGCGGCAATCTTTTGCATGCAGTTCCCGAGGCTGATTTTATACAAGGGTTACGATTGGTGGCCAGAAATTATCCTTCACAATATACGACGTGGCTGAATCTTATCTCATCAGAGGTTCCCAAAAGTACCCGTTTACTCCAGACTCTTATGAAAGGGTATGCGAGTACACAAGATTTTGAAAAGGTACTGATGGTTTATGAGGATTGGCTAGAAACGATTGGGTGGGACATTGTTGTCTCGGATGATTCTTGGTCTGAGTCCTTAAAGATAAACCTTCACGGCAATCTAACGATGGAACAATTGCACTTGAAGGCTCTTTGGTCGCTGGATCGTAAGACAGAAGCCATTGAACGCATGCGTCAATTACAACATTGGTATGGTTTGAGTGGAATGGAAAGCATTGTGGGTATGGCACCGATGGATGATGTTGCCACAATATGGAGCAACAAGGTCCCAACAGCACCAGGTATTCAGGGTGTAGATGTATTGGGCCGAGATTGGTCAATTCAAGATCAGGATTGGACTGTGCTTGCATTTTGGGCAACCTGGTGTGCTCCTTGTAAAAAAGAACTTCCGGAACTAGATGTCTGGGCGAAACAACAAACAGATGTAGGTGTATTGGCTGTTAATCTAGATGAAAAGATACAACCATCCGGAATAACCAAGGCGTTGCGAAAGTTGGATATCTCAACTCTAAAAGGTGTTCAAGACAATCGGTTGTACACATTGTTTGGAATTGAAGCGATACCAACTTTGGTACTGTTGGATCGTCATGGCGTAGAGCAGTATCGAATGATTGGATATTCTCCGTTGACCATTTCTGAATTGAGTGATCATGTGAACTCGGAAGTTGTGGCTCAAGTTCCGATTGCTCAAGCGCGTGGCGTGAAAGCCACATGGTACCCAAATGCCAATATCCAAGATGTTCAGGTTGTAGGTTCCGGTTTGTATGTCCTCCAAGAAGATGAGATTATAGAGGTAACAGATTGGTCTAAGTGGATTGCAGGTAATGGTGAATCAAATGTTGTTGTGTCCGAATTGCAAGATGCAGAACGTTTATTGACGTATGATGATGAGATTGTGACACTTCACAAAAAAAATCGTATTGTACAACGTCATCGTCTAAATAACAGTGATGTAAAGACTGAAGCGCAGCAGGTATTGTCATTTGGAGAACCTATTTTGGGATGGGAGAATAGTTCTTCGGGGCTCTGGTTGTGGGGAGATAAATCCGTTGGACTTCTAGACGCTCGAGGGTCTGGATTTCGATGGGGGTTAACTTCGGTACAAGATTTGCAAGTATTCCTGTCGGACATAGAATCCTCCTCTTTTGGAAACGTCCCTTTGTCGGCGATACCTTTTAAGCAGTTTACCCTTGGAGCATGGTTGCAAACACCTTCATTAGAATCGTTGTCACAGAAGTTGTTGAATGATCGGTATGCATTTGATGAGACGAAATTAAAAGATGTCGTTCAATATGCTGACAGGATTGGTTCAGAGTACATATTGGGTGTAGATGTTGTGAGTGTTGCACAACAAGAAGGAGTCACGTGGGTCCATCGAGAACATGATGACAATCATTCTGTTGTAGTGTTGGATACACAAAGTGATCCAGTGGGCGCAGTCGATTTGTCTGCATCGAGTCGTATTGTAGAAGGGTTAAGCACCTCTGCGGCGAACAACGATGTGTGGTTGGTGATGCCACAAAGAGGATGTATGCATCTAGAAATCCCTTTATCAACTGTAATTGAATAGGAGTAAATTATGAAAAAGCCACTCGAACAAGAAGAGATTGATACCCTTTTGAAAAGTAAATCGGTGTCTAGTCGTACTCAGGCTATGCGCCACTATGAACACTTTGGTACTCCGGAAGACATTTCTTTTATCATCCAGATTGCCTCAACAGACAAATCTGTTGCAGTTCGAAGTAGTGGAGCCGATGCAATCTCTGATATTCTATCTAGATATAGGGTTTCTCCGTACAAAGAATCGATTACTGAAGACGAGAGACATGTTTTGTTGGGGCAGTTCCGTCGTATTAAAGTACAGCAGACGCCTTCTGTCAATCTCGCTTATGCGGCACTTGGAACCTCAAGGGCCCTTAGCATTCTATTGTCTGGGTTTGTAGATCCACGTGTGGAAATGCAGAATTGTGCAGCTGCAGGTTTACGATGTTTTTGTTTGTCGCAGGATGTATTGGCCAATGACAATGTAGAAGAGCGATTGGTAAAGTTGTTGCGAGGGGGTACCTTAGATGTTCCTGGAATTGCACATATAGTACGTTTGTGTGCTGAAGCCGGCTATCAAAAGGTGGTATCAGTTTTAGATGATCTTCCAGACTTGGGTAATTTGGGGGAAATCGTAGAAGCTACCCGTATTCAGATGCGTCAGTCTTTGGGGCGACCGTTGGGGTTGTGGTGCTCAAACGGATTGGATGCCTTGGAGTTCAATCCTCATGTTGAGAGAGAAGAGCGTTTTCTTTTGGTCCTCGAGGACAGTGTTTTATACTCTGAAAAAGGGATGTGGAATGAAAACCCCAAAATGCTTGATGGGCCCTCTAGACGCTTGTATTTTCGACCGATTGGGTCTGCAGATTCTGTACAGGCTGTGCAAACAGAGAAGGCAACATGGACATCCGCTCAAAGTGCTGATGTACAAATTTTATTGCAACAAGAAACGCAACTCGATCAGCCCAGTAGCCCACACTTGTTAAAACTGGGGCTCTGGCTGGAAGGAAAGTTGAAGGACAATCAAAAGAACGCACGTTCTTTGGCAATTATTTACATGCGCGCTGGAGCTTGGGATTTGTGTGCGCAGTATCTAGAGAAAGGGATGACCTACAAAAAGGTGAGCAATGATTTATGGTATGTCGAAGCAAAGAGATATTTGGCGCTTGGAAAGAAAAAACGTGCTTTGGACTCAATCGAGAAATGTTTGTTGGCTTGTAATACAGATCGTTCCATTCTTGTTCGACAATGCCAAGAATTGAAAGCGCAGATTGAATTGGGATAATGAGGTGTCTGGCCCTTAGTATCTTCTACTAGAGTCGCCATGTATCTCTTAATCAGATAGGTTAGTTCTTACGAACGTCGATGGTTTAACAGATGAGGCTGATGTGCGCTGGTTTTTGGTAGATGCAATTGATGAGTTGGTGATCAATGAACGTGTTGTGGGTCGTAAAACGTATGACCCTTCAGAAGAGTTCTTTCAAGATCATTTCCCTGGATTTCCAGTTGTGCCAGGGGTGCTGTTGATGGAATCCTTGGCTCAGTTGGCCGGTAAAATGATTGGGTACTCCGTGTTGCACAATCGTGGGGATTGGCCCTTTCCCATTTTGACGATGATGAACAATGTCAAATTCCGAAAGTTTGTTCCACCTGGAACAGAGATTACCTTGGAAGCCCAGTTAACGAGTCTCAGAGACGATATGGCTGCGGTAAAGGTAAAGGCAAAGGTTGGAAAAAAGACACACGCCCAAGCCGAACAAATATTTGCATTCAACGCGGTCTCTTTGGCAGATGATGCTGCTCAGCGGAGAGTAGAGATACTAGAATCCAATGAACTCAAAAGATTGTGGTCTGCTTGTCCAGAGGATGTGTTTGGTCTCTTAAAGAATGTATCCGCTGAGCGGTCTATAGATCCAGAGATCCTAGGTGATGTAAGTACAGAAGGTCAAAAGGACGAGCAAGATGACTAAGAATGGACAAACTTCCACTGCGAATACCACCTTCAAATCGAACACTCAAGGATGGGGTGACCGCGAAGTTGTGATCACTGGTGTCGGGATGGTAACCCCTCTTGGAACATCAACGATGGAGACTTGGAAAGCGTTGTGTGCTGGTGAGAATGGAATCGGTCCGATTACTCGATTTGATGCGTCTACATTTCCAGTACAGTTTGCGGCAGAATGTAAAGATATTGACATTATTGGTCATGAAGAATTCCCCGAACGGTTTCAACGAATCGTCTCTACCCAAAAAGGAAAGTTGGCTTTCTCCGCAGCGCAAGAGGCATGGATAATGGCTTGTGTAGATGACTCGACATCTTCTCGCTGGACAGCAGAAGGTCGATTGGGTGTGTGTTTGGGCTCTGAAGCCGGTCGACCTGACTTGGCTACGGTGGCTACTCAACTGAAACATCAGCAACTTCCGAGTGTTGAAGATTTAGATTTACTATCGCCAAGAGCACCTGCCGATTTGGTGTCGAAAATGTTGAATGCAACAGGACCTGTATCCGTGGTTTCAACAGCCTGTACATCCTCTTCCCAAGCGATTGGTGAAGGTGTATTGCGGATTCGACGCGGCGAAGTGGATGCCATGATGGTTGGTGGAGTGGATGTTTTGGTTGATCCTATTATGGTTACGGGATTCTCTCTATTGGGGGCATTGTCTACACGAAATGAAGCTCCAGATAAAGCCTCGAGGCCATTTGATAAAGATCGGGATGGATTTGTACTTGGAGAAGGTGCCGGCATGCTTTTGTTGGAATCTTTGGACTCTGCAAGATCTCGTGGTGCAGTAATTTTAGGTCACTTGCGAGGATTTGGATGTAGCTGCAATGCGTATCGCATTACCGATTCACCACCAGATGGTCGTGGAGCGGCTCAATCCATGATCGATGCCCTTCAAGATGCTCGTCTCAATCCAGAAGATATAGGGTACATCAATGCACATGGCACAAGTACTCCGATGAATGATCCTTCTGAGAGTCGCGGTATTCAGACTGCTTTTGGAGAGTGGACCTCAAAGGTGCCCGTCTCCAGTACAAAATCCATGATGGGACATTTGGTTGCAGCATGTGGTGCTGTAGAAACGATAGTATCTTTATTGGCTGTGAGAGAAGGTGTTCTTCCCGCCACTCGAAATCTAGACACTCCAGATCCGGAATGTGCGATTCGACATATTCAAGGCGAAGCATTGCGCACAGATATAGAGCACGCCATGAGCAATGCATTCGGTTTCGGTGGTTCGAACGGTACAATAGTGGTTTCTAGATGGCGATCGTAATTACCCAAGTGGGTGTAATATCACCCTTTGGACGCGGTATTGATCCTTTTGAACAAGGATTGGCGAATGGTGTTTGTGTACTTTCCGAACACCCTCCTTTGCAACACATGGATTCTTCACTGGCGGGACTTGTTGCTTCCAACAAGACATTTCGACAGTATCTAAAACGTCGAAAAGCGGCGAAATTAATGACTCCAGCGGCTCGTTTGGCAATGGATGCCGTAGGCCAGATTTGGGATGCTGTTGGAATGAGATTGAATCCTGTCGAAACAGGGTTGTTCTTTTCGGTAGGGCGAGAACCACCTGATGAGGGAGAGGCTGAGGACGCTTTGATTGCCAGTTCGATAGACGGTACTTTTTCAGAAGAAGCTCTGGCCATTCACGGCAGGTCACTGTATCCACCATTGTTACCATTGAAAACATTGCCCAATTTGATTTTGGGTCATCTGTCTATTCATTTTGGATTGTGTGGTGAAAATGCGGCGTGGGCTGGTGAAGGAATTCAGTCTTTTATAGAAGGTGTATGGTCTATTCTAGAAGGTCGTTCAACAAGAGTACTGGTTGGTGCAGCAGATTCATTGGTCGATTTGGGACAGGCTAGAGATCTTAAACGATTGGGTATTTCAGCGTCACCTGCTGAAGCCGCTGTGGCGTGGTTGTTAGAAGAAGAATCTGTGGCCACAGGTCCTGTATTGGCAAGAGTTGAATGGAATGGAATTGATAGAAAAATGTCAGAAGACTCTTTTTTACAAGTTTCAAAGCCCCATACAATTCGAAGTAAAATGGGGTATTGTGGCGTCGTAGAGCCTCAATTACAACTTCTGAATAGAGTCCTGCAAGGTGGCGTAAGCCATTGGCATGGTTTAATGGTACACTCAAATAGATGAGAGCACAGTCATGAATACCAAACGCCAATATGAATTCGTTAACGCTTTATCCAAGACGGTCTTGGCTGATGTGTATCGGTGTCATGAGTATCACAAAGGTACTGTGATTCGGGATGTCGCTATCAAAATTATGAGAGACGGTTGGAAGGAAAACCAACAATCGGTATCGTGGTTGCGACAAGAATTGTCGTTGCTACAGTCCTTGCATCATCCAACCATCCCCAAAATTTACGAAATGACTGCAATCCGAGGTCGAGTCGCATTGGTCATGGAGTGGGTCGATGGTGTAGACCTTCGAAGTTTGATTCAAGGAATGCGTCAGATGAAGCAACGCATTCCATTAAAAGTGACGCTTTCATTGATTGCAAATGTTGCTGAAAGCTTGGATGTGATTTACAACCAAGCGCCTTCGGCTGGTCGTGCACCACTTCGAATCCTACATGGGAATCTTAAGTCGAGTAATATTATGGTCACCCCTGAAGGGAAGGTTTCTCTCTTAGATTTTGGAATGACGCCTTCTGATATTGGGGGGCGTGAATCAGCGACGCGTGAAATGCAATATGATTCTGTGGAATATATGGCACCAGAACGATTGTTCTTTGAGCCCCAAGGGCCAGCATCAGACGTCTATTCTTTGGCAGCGACACTTTTTGAAATGTTGGCTGGGAAGTCCATTGGTAAAGCCCCTCCATCTGAGGAAAAACACCAAGCCCGTGTTGAAAAGTATTGCCAACATCTATTGCGTCCGATGCCTTTGGGGTTGGAAGTCAAAGAAGAACTGGCAGATTTGCTGAGTAGTGGAATGTCCTACGATGCTGAAAAACGTCCGATGGCCTTTGAATTTGCCAATCGTGCACGCAGAATGGCTGATTCTATTTCAGGTGTGGATGCATCTCAATGGTCACAAAAGGCAATACCGTATTTTCAAGCCCGTTTGAATCGAGGAAATGTCGATGGAACGTTGCAAGGGTCTGTTTTGTCAGAGGATACAGAGATCTTTGAGCGTCCGGTACAGGTGGATGATGAAGATGTTGATACATCGATTATGAGGCGTGGTGCGGTTGCAGACTTTGTAGAAGCTTCTTTGGATCTCAATCCAACAGGGGTGGTTGAAATGGCAAAGGTTCAGACAGATGAAGCGGGGGATTTGTCTTTTGAAAGTACAGCCATATCTGAACCCGAATTG
>Ga0206130_10009032_pt1 | contig 10533 bp, 9 predicted proteins | sample Helgoland_Spring_9_FD_148637 | JGI IMG/M metagenome (GOLD analysis project Ga0206130, IMG submission 148637) | Pelagic subsurface seawater microbial communities from Kabeltonne, Helgoland, North Sea - Helgoland_Spring_Bloom_20160512_1 | ecosystem: Environmental > Aquatic > Marine > Epipelagic ...
CCTTCACTTCAGACCGTGGCGGGTCCATGATTCCGACCAGTCCGAGGAAAATAAAACTCGATTCGACCACGTTGACATCATGGATGTCTTCGTCATCATCAAGGCGACGAGCACAGAGGGCAAGAACTCTCATGGCTTGATTTGCCATTTCCTTGTTCGCATTCGATGCTTTTTCAAAGTCCTCAGGGGTAATTGGGACAATCTCACCATCAACAACTTTCCATTCCACGAGAGGGACGTATCCGCCAGCCCCACCTTTGGAAAAGACCCAGCGTTCGCCTTCATATTCATGGATCACGGACATACGCTTACGTGTTGTATCAAAAAAGAACTCGTGAATTCGAGAATGGCGTTGAGAGAATTTTCGAACATCACCGTTTATTTTCCATCCCAGTACTGCACATGCAGAATCGGTTGGGTCACCAATAGCTTGCCATTGGCCGTCAACTTTCGAAATTTGAGAATTGTGACACAAAGAGAGGCAGGCTGCCGAAAGTCGGAACGCCAAATCGCTTTGCAAATCACCCATTCCTTCATTGGTTACTTCCGTGCCGTCCAACGAAAGGTTGCCTACTGGTTTGAAACCCTCTCCAGATACGGTGAACGTCCCATAGGTCGAACTAAATTGACGTACCGTCATTTGATTTTTAGTGAGTGTACCGGTTTTATCCGAGCATATTACAGTTGTTGAGCCGAGTGTTTCAACTGCCTTCATACGACGAATAATGGCCTTGTGACGAGCCATGTTCCGCATCCCTAAAGCAAGCGTAATGACCAAAATAATAGGTAATCCTTCGGGTACAATCGCAACGAAAATGGCGATGGCTATGATGAATTGGTCGACAGCCACTTCCCAAAGATTATCTTCTGCCACTCCGTAAGCAATGATGAGTTCAATCGAAACCAAAAGAACGGCCACGACCAAGGCAATGAAACCTAAAAAGCGGCCAAGTGACTCCAGTTTCATCTCCAACGGGGTTTTCGGTGTTTCAGTGTCGACAATGTTGCTCGCAATACGGCCAAGCTCAGTCTGCATTCCTGTTTCGACGACAATACCAATTGCACGACCGGTCGATACACATGTCCCCATGTAAGCCATGTTGTTGCGGTCAGCCAAGAGCGTAGTTGCTGGTAGAGAGTCGGTTGATTTGAGAATACTGTTCGACTCACCTGTAAGTGATGACTCGTCAATTTTACACTGATACGATTCAATAATTCGTATATCGGCTGGAACATTCAAACCTTCCTCAAGCTTGACAACATCTCCTGGAACTAAATCCGGAGTCGGAATGGACCATTCGATACCTTCGCGTATGACGACGCATGTCGAAACAGCCATTTGTTTCAATGCATCCATGGCTTGTTCAGCTTGCCCTTCCTGCCAGTATCCAAAAGTAGCGTTCGCTGTGAGTACTATGAAGATAAAAATCGCATCCCCAGGATGGTCGGGCTTGATGGCAAGCGCAATGAGAGCCGCACCAATTAACAAGTAATTCAACGGGTCGTTGTATTGAGAGAGAAACCTGAGTATTGCCGATTTTTTTTCCGGCTCTTTGAGTTTATTCCTACCGTATTTTTCACGACGACTCTGTACTTCACTATTGGATAAACCATCGGTGTTGGTGTCGAGATTGTGAAGTGTTTCATCAGAATTCAAGTCATGCCAAGTATTCACGAAAATACACCCCACCTACTTGCGTAGGCGGTTGTTGGTACCATGGCGGACTTATGATAATAATGGTGGTCTTCCCTTTCGAGTCAAGCGATGAATTGAACAACTGCTTCGGGTTCGAGGGTCCATGAGCGATTTGGGTGAGCCTTACATCCCAGCCTCAGAGTCTCCGAAAGAACTTACTTTACGTGTCGTTGTTGTTGGAATTGTTCTTGGAATTCTCATGACCGCTGCCAACGCCTATCTTGGATTGTATGCGGGAATGACAGTATCTGCAAGCATTCCTGCTGCAGTAATGTCAATGATAATTCTACGGACATTGTTCCAAGATGTGTCCATACTTGAGAACAACGCTGTGCAGACCATGGCCAGCGCAGGTGAATCTTTGGCTGCCGGAATTATTTTTACCGTTCCCGCTCTCTTGGTCATCGGGATTTGGCAAGAAATTCAATGGCTCGACACCATGATTATTGCACTTCTTGGCGGATTATTAGGGACCATGTTCACCATCGCTTTGCGTCGGTTGTTCATTGTCGAAGAAGCTTTACCGTACCCAGAAGGTGTGGCATGCCGCGAAGTCCTCGTTGCGGGAGAAGAAGGCGGTGAAGGAGCATTAGCCATTCTCTACGCCCTTGCCATTGGGGCAATCTACGGACTGATGGTGAAGGGCTTTGAGGTGACTCACCACAAAGTCGAAGCCGCTTGGGAATTTCTGGGTACTCGATTTTCCGCTGGTATCGACCTTTCAGTTGCGCTGCTCTCAGTTGGGTACATCGTTGGGATACGCATTGCGTCGTTTATTTTCCTTGGCGGTGTCATTGGATTTGCTATACTTGTTCCAATGTACGGACTCCTTCGTGGATGGCCCCCTGCACCCGATTTGGTGTCGAGTTTCACCATGATCTGGGTTACCCAAATCCGTTATGTGGGCGTAGGTGCAATGGTCGTCGGTGGTGTTTACACGCTTTGGTCGATGCGAAAAACCATCTTGACTGGCCTTTCAAAAGCCCTTATCAAGAAAGACGACTCTTCAGAAGAACTTCTAAGAACTGAAATTGACCTTCCATTGGATAAAGTCTTGATCTTTTGTGGGATACTGGTTATCCTCACCTTCCTCTATTATTGGTGGGCGACTGGCTCGCTTATCCTTGCTCTGGCAGGTGCATTATTCCTCGGAGTAGTTTCGTTCTTCTTTGCAGCTGTTGCAGGCTACATCGCTGGTGTCGTGGGGTCATCCAACTCTCCAGTTTCAGGAATGACCATCGCCACACTGCTGTTCACCGTAGCACTGGTGTGGGTTGTTGGTGATTTCTTCCTTGGATTACAAACTCAAGAATTAATGTTGGCAACAATGTTGATTGCCGCTATCGTTGCATCATCAGCAGCAATTGCTGGAGACGTCATGCAGGACCTCAAGACAGGTCACATGGTTGGTGCAACTCCATGGAGGCAACAAACTGCAGAAATTATTGGTGTAGTGACCGGTGCAATTATCATTGGCCCGACATTACAATTGCTCCACAATGCATTCAGGATTTCAAAAACTGCTTGCGAAATCAATCCGTTACCTTCGGACCCGGGATGCGAAAAGGCGTTGTTTGCCCCACAAGCAGAATTGATCGGTGCCATTGTCCAAGGGGCTTTCGGAGGAGGTCTCAACGTCGAAATGGTGCTGTTGGGTGCTGTCATAGCAGTCGTACTGATTGTGCTCAAAATGCCTGTTATGAGTGTAGCTATTGGAATCTATCTCCCGCTGGCTCTCTCAGTTCCAATCATGCTCGGTGGAATAATCTCTTATTTTGCCCTCCACTCAGCCTATATTCGCATTGATGGTTCTCTTGAATCAGAGCCGTCTCCAGCTGCCAAAAAAGCTGCGAAAGAAGTCGAAAATCGTGGAGTTCTCATCGGCGCTGGATTCATAGCCGGCGAATCGTTGCTCGGAGTCTTCATTGCATTACTCGTTGTTAGCGATATCAATCTTAGCAAATTGTTTGGGGTTACCACCCTTGGAGATATCTTTTCGCTGATGTTCTTTGGATGGTTTGTAGCCGTATTCATCTGGTTAGCAACCCGGGCGTTGCCAAAAGGTGGAAATCTTGTGTATGAATCGAGAATCATTGTACTCAACGCTTGTCAAAAATTCTTGAATGCCTTCAGACTCCGGAACTTGAAGTGATTTCCTATCGTGTATCCATCCGAATGCAGGGAAAACCATCAAAGGTCTCCCGCCAAGGCACAGTATTACGAGGGTCAACCAATGTCCAAGTCCATCAGTGAATTAGAAGAAATTGCACGGAAATGCCGTGTTGAAATTGTCAAAATGGTTCACCGTGCTCAAGCGGGCCATCCTGGTGGTTCACTCTCGGAGATTGACCTCATATCTGCACTCTATGCGACACGGATGCGAGTTCGTCCCGACCAACCAGATTGGGAGGACCGAGATCGATTTATCCTCTCAAAGGGTCACGCATCTCCAGGGATGTACGCGATCTTAGCAGAAATGGGTTTTATCTCCCATGAAGACCTCAAATCATACCGCGTCCTCGGCGGAGTTTGCCAAGGTCACGTCGACATGAAATGGTGCCCTGGAGTCGATTTCTCTGCAGGTTCTCTTGGAATGGGGCTGTCGTTTGGAATGGGATGTGCTACTGCTGCTCGACTCGATGCCAGCGAACGTAGAGCTTTCGTCATGATTGGTGATGGAGAAATGCAGGAAGGCAGCGTATGGGAGGCAGCAATGGCTGCTGCACATCATGAACTCGGTAATCTCAAAGTCATTCTTGACCGAAACCGAATACAAAACGATGATTTCTGTGAAGAACAAATGCGAATGTTTGACATCCCAGCAAAGTGGAAGGCATTTGGATGGAACGTCAAAGAAATTGATGGCCACGATATGACTCAAGTCATGGAAGGTTTAGATTTCCTTGAAGCGCCTGAAAATTGCAACGGACCGTCAATTCTTATTGCCCACACCATCAAGGGCGCAGGTATATCCTACATGGAGAACAATCCTTCGTTCCATGGTGCTGCACCAAACGACGAACAATTCCATCAAGCCATGGTCGAACTTGGAGAGGTGGAAGCATGACACGGATGGCAGCAACACGTGACGGCTACGGCCAAGCACTCCTCGACCTCTCGGACAATCCGAAAGTGGTTGTTCTAGAAGCGGATTTAGGTAAATCCACCAAGTCTCTGCATTTCCGAAAGGCTCACCCAGAACGAACTGTATCCTGCGGTATCGGCGAACAAAACATGCTGTTGGTTGGTGCAGGTATGGCTGCTTCTGGATATATTCCATTCGCCAGTACGTTCGCTATATTCACCGAACGCGCCTTCGAGCAAATGAGAAACGGAGTTGCACGTCCAAATTTGGCAGTTCACCTTTGTGGAAGTCACGGTGGAACCCACACGGGTACAGATGGTTCATCTGCCCAATCCATCGAAGACCTGGCCGTATTCCGGACTCTGCCAAACGTAACTGTTCTTCACCCATGCGATGACGTAAGCACTCGCATTCTCACCGCACGACTGGCCGAAACGAATTCACCATCCTACATGAGAACTGCTCGTAACAAGACCCCCGTCTTGTACGACGATGTTGACCCTGAGTCCATTCAAATCGGTAAAGGAATCGAATTGAAAGACGGAAATGATGTTGCCATAATCGCATGTGGGGTTTTGGTTTCTGAATCGCTCAAGGCTGCAGAGATGTTGATTGAAGAGGGCATCAATGCAAGTGTTATCGACATGCATACGCTCAAGCCACTTGATGGCGCTCTTGTCGACCAAATGGTCGAACGATGCGGGGCACTCGTGACTGCTGAAGACCACAACGTCATCGGTGGCCTAGGAAGTGCGGTTGCCGAACACCTTGTTGCCAATGCATTCGCTCCTCTCGAAATGGTCGGTGTGCCCGACCGATTCGGAGAATCAGGTCAAGCCGACGAAATGTTAGACGTCATGAAGTTATCAGCAAAGTACATTGCCGAGGCTGCGAAGAAAGCAATCTCACGAAAGTGAAAGTGCTGAAGTTACATTAGCGAGATGCACCGAGTGCAACTCATGGCGGGTAACGATACACTTGCTTCAACGATGAAAGCAGTTGATTCCTTTACCAATGAAAGGGACTGGAAGCAATTTCACACCGTCAAAAATTTGATGGCTTCCGTGTCCATTGAGGCGAGCGAACTCAATGAAACCATTCAGTGGAGCAACCCAAGCATCGAAGAAATTCTCGATAATCCAAAACTTACCGTTGACATCAGCGATGAATTGGCCGATGTCATGGTCTACTGTCTCCGATTATGCTCAGTTTTAGAGTTCGATCCCGTCGAGATCATGAAGAACAAAATCGAGAAAAACAGGGCCAAATACCCCGTAGAGAAGGCGAAAGGAAATTCGAAAAAATACACAGACTACGAATGACGAAGCCAATGTTCACAGCAAATACTTGAAAGAGTGCCTTCCACATCCTCGCATCATGGAGTTCTTCCTTGACACAGCCGACGTAGACGAAATTCGTGAAATTGCCGCATGGGGTATTCTTGATGGTGTGACCACCAACCCTTCTTTGATTAAGAAAAGTGGTCGTGACTTCAAACAAGTGGTCGCTGAAATTGCTTCGATTTGCGATGGGCCAATATCGGCAGAAGTAACTGCAATGGACACTGAGGGGATGATTACTCAAGGGAGAGCATTAAAGGCAGAACTTCCAGATAATGTCATTATCAAAATCCCGTGTACTCCAGAAGGTCTCGCAGCAACTAAAGTTCTCAATGGAGAAGGAATTGACACGAACGTCACTCTCATCTTTTCCGCGGCTCAAGCGCTTATGGCTGCTAAAGCTGGTGCAACATATGTATCTCCATTCATCGGTCGTATCGACGATACCGGGCATGACGGAATGACGCTGATTGCTGAAATCATGGACACTTGGGCAAATTATCCATACATTACCACAAAGGTACTCGCCGCTTCGATACGACACCCGACTCATGTGCTGCAGTGCATCCAACTCGGAGCACATACCGCAACAATGCCTGCAAAGACATTCCGCCAACTCATGAAGCACCCACTCACCGATCGAGGCCTTGAAGGATTCATGAAGGACTGGGCAGAAGTAGAAAAGGCAGGAAATGCTTGATTTTGACGAAGGCTATAGAGAAGGAGGCTTCTTGAAGGAAGGCTTCACCCGATTACTTACGGAGGCCGAGAGATGACATCATCAAATGACTTGTTGAAGAAACTCTTAGCGGGTGACTTTTCACCTGAAGAAATTGCTGGTGACCCGGTTTTAGTGAGTCTTGCTGACCGTATTTACGGCATCAAAATCTCTCCAGTCACTCCAGTTAAACCGAGGGACGCTCAATCCATCGATTCTGCCATCGCCGCTCCAATCACAGAAGTGGCTCCCCCTACGGACATGCTGATCGAAGTGATTGGCGACATTGCCCCGGTAACGGCACTTCCTATGCCGTCAGCCGAAATACCCGTGGCCGCTGAAGTGAGGGTTGCAAAGAAATCCAACAACCTTGCACGATTGCTCATGGTCGGACTCGGAGCCGTGGTGCTGAACCTCTTCGGTGTTTGGTCGTCGGTGTTCGGTTCTATGTGTGAAGCAGGAGATTTGTGTCCAACCGATGGGTACACACGCATCAATTTGATGGAGGCATACAAAATCAACACCGGCTACGGTTGGTCAGAGCCTGTTCAAACAGGAATATACGGCATTCCTGATATCGTGGCAGTCGTTGTACTCACTGGTGCTCTCTTCCTCTCCATGCGAAAGTGACCGGTGCTTCCATGGACTTCACTTTCAACTCTGAGACGGTGGCATTCCTTGGGATGTTTCTCATTCTCTGCGCTTTTTTTCTTGAGACGCAGAGCATCATACACAGTAAAGCCTCATCGTATCTCTTGCTCATGGCAGTTGGTTCTGGCATCCTTGCAATACGTGCATACCTGATTGAGGAATGGGCGTTCTTTATTCTGGAAGTCGCGTGGTTCATCACTGCTATGTTGGGTTTCTTTGCTCGTTCCTCGGCAACGAATTCCAAGAAATCATCTGATGAGATTGAATGACTCGGTTCACCTTTTGAGAACTCCATTCTTGTTCTAGTTTGAGCGTCATCTTGATGAGCGAGAGATGGCGAGTCCCGCCCATGGGCAAAGGACCGAGTAAGGCCAAGCGTGGCATACCGTCAAAAGCTGACAATTTTACCGAATGGTATCCATTCATGGTGGAGGCAGCCGAATTGGTGGACAAGCGGTACCCAATCAAAGGCATGGATGTTTGGAGACCTTACGGGTGGAAGACGATGAAACTCATCGACAGCCTAACTCATGCAGAGATGGAAAGGACCGAACACGAGGAAGTTCATTTCCCATTGCTCATTCCAGAAAACCTGTTGGAAAAAGAAAACGCTCTGGTTGCGCGACTCAAAAGGGCACGTGAAGAAGGGGTGGATCCCGATGACCTACGCGATGAGGACGAAGAGGGTGGCTTCAAGAAAGAAGTCTACTGGGTCAAACATGCTGGAGAAAATGAACTCGACATCCCTATGTTCTTGCGACCAACTTCTGAAACTGCAATGTACACCATGTTCCCACTTTGGATACGCTCCCACAAAGACCTACCCTTGAAAGTCTACCAAATGGTCAATACCTTCCGGTACGAAACCAAGCAAACTCGCTCATTCATCCGGGTACGTGAAATTCACTTCTTCGAAGCTCATACTGCGCATGCCGACGAAGAAGACGCCTCACGTCAAATCGAGCAGGACCTTGAAATTGTGAACAACATCATGCACGACCTTTGCCTCCCAATCATCAAGGCAAAGCGTCCGGTCTGGGATACATTTCCTGGCGCATGGTACACCATTGGCATCGATGCAGTCATGCCAAATGGGAGGACCTTGCAAGTGGCTTCTTGCCACCACTATAGAGATCAGTGGGCGAAGGCTTTCGACCTCTCTTACGAGAACTTAGAGGCAAAACAACAATTCTGCCACCAAACAACGTACGGTATGTCAGAACGGCTCTTAGGTGCTGTTGTAGGTATGCACGGTGACGAAAACGGACTTATCATGCCTCCAGCAGTAGCACCCTTCCAAGTGGTCATATGCCCAATGATTCGTAAGAATTCAGAGGTCGATACGGTATCGGTTGCCAACGAAATGGCAACAACACTCCGAGCGAGCGGACTTCGAGTTAAAGTTGATGCTCGAGACATTCATGCAGGGCAGAAGTACTACGATTGGGAAATCAAGGGCGTACCACTCCGACTAGATGTTGGTCCGCGAGATATTGCACAAGGTACTGCTTTTGCTGCCCGTAGAACTGGAGGTAAAGAGCCCATTCCAATGGAGGACCTCTCAAATGCATGTAAAACCATACTCGATGAAATTGCTGAAGAATTGCGAAAGCGTTCATCTGCCCACATGTCCGATGTCATACAACCGTTGCCTAATTTCACTGAGCAAGACGGAACTTGGGTCATGAACGGAGAAATCGAAGAGGGTAAAATCTACGAGATTCCATTTGACGGCACCGATGCTCATGCTGAAGCCATAGAGCGTGCAACAAGCCTGACTTTCCTCGGGGATTCAACCGATGAATACGAAACTGAACAGCCTTGCCATATGAGCGGCAAAATGACCCGTCGCCGTGTGATTCTTGCCAAAACATACTGAGATGGTGCTTGGAATGGTCATGGATGAATGGCTGGAAGTAATCGAACAAGACCATGAAGCCGCAGTCAATCGTTTGAATCAATCGCTGAATCTTAAGGGAGACGCATTGCTCGATCCAAATGTACCTCCGCATACATACGTAGGTGACATCGACAGTGTCCCACCTGGTGAATGTGTTCTTCTTTTGGGCATTAACCCGAAACGCAATTTTGATGAAAACTTCCAGAGAGTGAACATCAATTTGCCAATGGAATGCTTGCACAACTACCGAAATTCAGGAAAAGTGGTTGATTTAGAGAATTGGATTCAGTTTCAAAACCAATATTTCCTTCGAGAAGAAAGAAATCGTCGATACTTCAACAAATACGGTAGCTGGCTGGGTAAGCACTGGTTTACCGAAACTGCTTCGGACTTTTCTACTGCAGATTGGAAGCAAATGGTTTGCCACAGGCATTTGGTCGAAGTGGATACTGTTCAATACTTCTCACATAAAACTGGCCTTAACCCAGAACACCTCGCCGACCTTATTCAGACGGACCCCGCTCTTGGTGCGAACATGCGGTTGATTGAAGCAATCATTAAGAAAATCAAGCCTAAATGGGTACAAGTTACTGGAAAGTCAGGGTGGGTGATTATCGAAAGACTGTTTGGACACGGAACATTTACCGATGCGAACCCAGGAGATAAGCAAGGAACAGAATTGAAAATGGGGCATGTCAAGATAGGTGAAACTGTTACTCCAGTTCTCATGACGAAGTTCTTTGGAAGTATGGCTGGGGTTAATTCGAACAAGGAAAAGGACGAAGTTGCACATGCATGGAAACGGTGGATGAGCCATCATGGACACCCATAGCGTCAGATCTGACCAGTTCAGCCTGGATTGTGAACTCATCCGACCTACAGGAACAAGGCAATGAACGTTAAGAAAACAGTGGCAAGAAGAACAATCGAGCCCCAAACCATGACGCCGTAAGAAAAAGCAGGCCGTTTTTTGGCAAAACCCCAAACGATGCCACCAACTACGGAGACTGGCCAGAACAAAAGGAAATGGAACTTGTACTGAACAATCCAATACCTTCCGAGTAATAATGCACGTAGATGGGCTCAGGCTCTGCAGCAGGGCTTGCTACACGTACAACATTACCATCGACTTGCAAATACACT
>Ga0206130_10009033_pt1 | contig 10533 bp, 10 predicted proteins | sample Helgoland_Spring_9_FD_148637 | JGI IMG/M metagenome (GOLD analysis project Ga0206130, IMG submission 148637) | Pelagic subsurface seawater microbial communities from Kabeltonne, Helgoland, North Sea - Helgoland_Spring_Bloom_20160512_1 | ecosystem: Environmental > Aquatic > Marine > Epipelagic ...
AAACATATAGTGTTTTGTAAGGTAATTTTAAAGATACTTGTAGCATGAGCGTACTTTTTCCTATGCCAGGCTCACCACCCAAAAGTGTCAATGACCCAGGAACAATTCCGCCTCCTAAAACTCGGTTTAATTCTCCATCCGTCGTGTCCATTCGGACGGTTTTGGTGGTGTCAATTTCAGAGATTTTTAACGGTTTTGAAATACGGTTTTGTACACTTTGACTCCCTGTTTTCCAGTCTTTTTTGTCGGGTTTTTGAATCAATTCTTCTGTGATCGTATTCCATGATTTACAAGAGGTGCATTGCCCCTGCCATTTAGCAGATTGAGCTCCACAGCTCTGACAAAAAAAAGTGGTTTTTACTTTAGCCATTAGTATCCGTATTCTTGTTTAATTTGATTTGCTCTTTCAAACATATCTTCTTTTGTGTAGCCGTCTACTCCCTCAAGTGTGTATGCAGAATTGTAAATGTTCATTGCTCTTTTTGGCTTTCCTGTTTCTTCATAATAGCGTGCCATGAAAAAGCTTCCTAAAACAGTGTTTGGGTGTTGCTTACCTGCTATTTTTCCTAGGTCTTGGAAATATTCAAATTGTTTATTTTTTTGAATTGCCGCCGCAATAGCTCTAATATCATTGACCAGTATTTGTTTTTTGATGCCAAAAAAAGCTTCTATTGTATCATATTTTTCAATGAGATAATCGACAGGTGATGTTTCTAACGTCAAAATATATTCCTTGTACTCCGATTTACTGATAGGTTGAAATACCAAAAATATACTTTGTAAGGCTTTTGGAATGGACTGGGCTGCAAGAGTATAATGATTCGCATCGTCAAAATTATCAAACGCATAAACAAGATTCTTGTTTTCTAAGTTAGAAATTTTGGTATTAAGACCCTCAACCTGTTTCTTGTTTTGCTTGATATCTAAAGCTGCAGTTGATAAGTAATAAAAGGTTTTGGAGCCGTTTTCAAGACCCAGTCTTCTTGTAAGATTCTCTTCCATAGTGTAAGACAAGCTTGGGCTCAAAGCTACAAATGCATTGAAAATAGGGCGGTTATTAAATAAAAAATAGTTCATAAAATTGGCCGTTTCACCGTGCCCTACAGCCACTCGAAAATTAAGGCTTCGATAATTTTCAGTCATATAAATCAGGAGTTCGTTTTCTATAAAATCATAAAACTGAGCCCCTGTTTTTGAAGGCATATAATTTTCTAAAGAAATATTGCAATCTTGTTCCCTTGAACCTGTTTGATTGACTCCTACGACAATAGCTTCGGGCATGTCTTCCCAATAAGAATAATAATCAACATTTCCAGCGACAACTTCAAAAAGGTAATCTCCATCAAAAACTATAATTAAAGGATAGTATTTTTCGGGATTGTCTTCGTAGTTACGAGGGAGTTGAATTTTTAATTCACGAGTGGTTCCTAAAAATCCAGATTCTAACGATTCATAGATTGTTTGAGAAGGGGTTAGATTCAAGCATAGCAAAGCTGCGAGGACAAAAAACTTCATATACAATAGTTAAATATTTGTGTTGACAAGTTAAGAAAATAACCTAAAACGAAATGTACTATTCCGCAGTTTGTTTTGGATACATTCTATTATAAATAGGTAGGCACACTAGTGAAGCGCCTCCCAATACTATGATCATTAAGGTTTGTGAAGTCCACATGATCCATCCAAATGCAATGCTCGGATCTTCAGGGATATTGAACATAGAAAACGCTGCAAAAACAGCGAGTGGATAAGAACCAATGCCTCCATTAGTAGCTGCAATACTGAAGCTCGCAAAAATAAAGCCGATTAAAATTGCAGAAAAAGGAAGCTGACTTGTTTCTACTAAAGAAAAAGAGGTGACATAGAACATTAGTACATACATGCCCCAAATAAAGAGTGTATGAAAAATAAAGGCCCCTTTTTTCTTCATTTTTAAAATACTGGTGACTCCTTCTAGAAGTCCACTAATTATCGATTTTATTTTTATGGCAATTTTAGATTGCCCTCTTTGAATAAGTATTACAAAAAGAATAATTAAAAAAAAACTTGCAATAGTAAATACCAAAATTTGGTTTGTAGAAATATCAAATTTTTTAATTTTCTCAAAAAATTGGGTGGATATAAATTCGAACTGTAAAAAAAGCGCCATAGAAATAATCCCTAACATCACCAACATATCAGCAAGACGTTCTGATACTATAGTTCCAAAACTCTTTTCAAAAGGGACACCTTCATAATTAGTGAGTACGGATGCTCTTGCAACTTCACCAGCTCTTGGAATGGTGTAATTGATAATATAGGTTATAAAAACAGCCATTATGCTATTCCCAATTTTAATATTGTAGCCCATAGGCTCTAACTGAAATCTCCAGCGGTAAGCACGCGATAGGTGACTAAGCAGTCCGAAAAAAACACCAAGTCCAACCCAGAAATAATCAGCATTTTTAAAATATTCTAGCAATTCAGAAATGGAAATTTTAGACAAAGAATACCAAACCAATACCGCCCCAAACAAAAGCGGAATGCTAATTTTTAGAGCTGATTTGAGTTGATTGTTCAAAAAAATTAGTTTAATAAGTTATTGATTTCATTTGGAAATACTAAAGATGGCTTGAACACTTTAGCGGCTTCAATATCCATAAAAGCATAGGTAATTAAAATGAGAACATCTCCAATAGAAACTTTATGAGCTGCAGCTCCATTAAGCGTAATTTCTCCTGAATTTCGAGGGCCAGGAATTACGTAAGTATCTAGGCGTTCCCCATTGTTATTATTGACTACTTGGATTTTTTCGCCTTGAATAATATTTGCGGCATCCATTAAATTTTCATCAATAGTAATACTACCTATGTAATCAAGGTCGGCTCCAGTTACTTTTACACGATGGATTTTAGATTTTACAACTTGTATTTGCATAAGAACAAAGGTAATTAATTTAAAGCGATATTATCAATTAATCGAACATCTCTTGCAAAGACTGCAATAAATGCACGGTATGTTTTGGTTTGGTTTTTTTGCTGAATAGGCGTTAAGTTATCACTTTCTGAAATCTGAAAATATTCCAACTCAAATAATGGGTGATTGCTAAACTGTGTGCTTACCCAGTGGGAAATATCTTTAGGAAGTTCTAGTTGAAATTTTTCTTTAACAGTTTGCAGTGTTTTATAAATTAAGGCTGCTGTTTCTTTTTCTTCAAAAGATAAACGGCTGTTTCTTGAGCTCATAGCGAGCCCATTGGGTTCCCGCTCAATTGGACACCCTACAATAGTTACAGGAAGTTGAGATGTCTCAACCATCTTTTTGATTATTTGAAGTTGCTGAAAGTCTTTTTCGCCAAAATAAGCAAGCGTAGGTTTTACGATTTCAAACAACCGTTTCACTATGGTTCCAACCCCATCAAAATGACCTGTTCTAAATTTCCCTTCCATTTGAAATTCTAGACCTCCAAAATCAAACCGCTCTGCTGTTGTTTGAACTCCATAGATATCATCTACTGTGGGAGCATACACTACAATTGCTGTTTTAGAAAGTGTTTCTAACAATTTAATGTCTTCGGTCAAGGTACGAGGGTATTTACTTAAATCTTGTGGATTGTCAAACTGAGTTGGGTTTACAAAAATGCTAACAACCACCAGCGTGTTTTCAGACATAGCAGTTTTTACTAAAGACAGATGACCCGCATGCAGGGCTCCCATAGTTGGAACAAATCCTAGCGAAAAAACAGGGTTATGTTCCCTGTTGATAAAGGCGCTTAATTCAGTTTTAGTTGTGTAAACTTGCATTTAGTAAATAATTAACAGCGTGCAAACTTAAGGTATTACTATTAATCTGCATAAAATTTTGTATTTTTGCGTGTTTTTTGTTGATAACGCTAAAACCATAGAACATATGAAAGATAAGAGAGTATTATACGTTTCGTCCGAGGTTGTTCCTTACTTACCTGAAACAGAGATTTCCTCCATGTCGTTTGAAGCCCCTAGAATGGTCAACAAACAAGGTGGGCAAATACGAATCTTCATGCCGCGTTATGGAAATATCAACGAACGAAGACATCAGCTACATGAAGTGATTCGTCTTTCTGGAATCAACTTAGTGATCAATGACTTAGATATGCCTTTGATTATCAAAGTTGCTTCTATCCCAAAGGAACGTATTCAGGTATATTTTATTGACAACGAAGAATATTTCAAGCGAAAAGCAACGTTTACCGACGAAAATGGCACATTATTTGAAGACAATGATGAACGTGCTATCTTTTTTGCAAAAGGGGTTATTGAAACTGTAAAGAAATTAAACTGGGCGCCAGACATCATTCACGTACATGGTTGGTTGGCCTCTTTATTGCCGTTGTATTTAAAACAATATTATAGAGATGAACCTCTATTTAAAGAAAGTAAAATTGTAACCTCAATTTACAATCAAAGTTTTGATGATACGCTAAATACGGGGATGATTGACAAAATAAAGTTTGATGAAATTGAGGACACTCACATCAATAAACTCAAAACCCCTAGCTATTCAAACTTAATGAAGGTTGCAGTTGATTTTTCAGATGGATTGATAAAAGGATCTCAAGAGCTCCCAAAAGAATTAGAAGATTATCTTGATAACTGTGATAAGCCTGTATTGGATTTTCAATACCCAGAAGCTTTTGCAGAGGCATATACTGAATTTTATAACACACAAATCTTAAAACTAGCCCCTTAATATGAAATATTTTAACTCCGTATCATTTAAATCTGTTTGTTTTTTAACCCTGATTTTTATGGTTCAGGCTTGTGATAATGAGTTTTCTGAAATTGGAACTGGAATTGTAGGAATCCCAGATTTTGAAATCCAAAATAGTACTTACCCCATAACTACTTACAATAAAAAAATCACTTCTTTCCAATCAAATGGGCTTGACGAAAATCTTTTAGGCTACTATTACGATCCTATATTTGGAAGTACTAAAGTTGATTTTGTAGGGCAATTGACCCCAAAAACTTTTACCCCATTTTTTGGAGACGGTACCGTTTTAGACTCTGTCGTATTAACAATCCCTTACGCAAATACCGCAGATGCTTCTGAAGACACAACGACTTATGATCTTGATTCTTTATATGGAAGCGAACCCATAAAACTATCTATTTTTAAAAACAATTACTACCTCAGAGCCTTTGATCCAAACGCAGACTTAGATGCTCCACAAAATTATTATTCCAACGGCACTTTAACGCAGGGTGAAACTTTAGGGGTCTCCGATCTTGAAGGAGAGTTGATATATAATGATAACAATTATCTTCCAAATGCAAACCCTATTGAATTGTGGGAAGAAAATGAAGAAACCACTGTTTTTGAAGTTGCATCTACGATACAACCAAGCTTAAGAGTTCTTTTGTTTGGTGGAGAGATGGAAGATGGAATTACCACACCTACTACTGCAGAATTTTGGGACGAGTTGATTCTTTCAAAAGAAGAAGACGGAGTTCTGAGTGACGCCAGTAGTTTTTATGAGTATTTTAGAGGGCTGTATTTTAAGGTAGAGCCAAAAGATTCAACTCCTCTAAAAGGAAGCCTAATCCAATTAGACTTTTCGTCTTCAAATGCAAATGTGAAAATATACTATTCATACCAGCAAACCACAACTGCAGATGATGTGGAGACAACCACTACTGCTCAAGGGCAATATGAAATGAGTTTTTTAGGGAATCGCATAAGTATTTTTAATAATGATTTTAATACTTCTGTATTACAAACCATTGAAGACTCCTCAACAGATGATGAAGGCGATGACTTCCTGTATCTAAAAGGTGGAGAAGGCTCTATGGCAGTTGTTGAATTGTTTGCTGACCAAGAAGGGAGCACAGAAGAAGAGCAATTGAACGAATTCAGAGAAGTTAACAACGGCATAGTTACCGTTAAGCGTTTGATCAACGAAGCGTACTTAGAGTTTTATGTTGATGCAATACAGTCAAATCCCGATCTTCCTAATAGAGTTTACCTCTACGATTTAGACAATAACCTCCCAATGGCTGACTTCTTTTTAGACCAAACAGTCAATGCCAGTTCTTCTGATTCTAAATTTACACATTTGGTACCTCTATCCACTGAAACAAATGCTGACGGCACAGAACAAAAGAAGTATAAAATTAGATTGACAGAACATTTGAATAATATCATCATAGACGACTCCACAAATGTGAAGCTTGGACTTGTTGTTTCTTCCAATGTAGGAGCTGCAGCTACAAAAGGATTCCAGAACGGAATTGATATAGGTAATACTATTATAGAAGGTATCCCAACAGGAACTATATTGTCTCCGAAAAGCGTTATACTTCACGGAAATAACTCCCCAGACCCTACAAAAAGGGCGAAACTTAATATTTATTATACTGAACCCAATACAGAATCTAGCAACTAAAATTTATATCACATGTGTGGAATTGTAGGATACATTGGCCATAGAGAAGCCTATCCCGTAATACTAAAAGGACTTCAGCGTTTAGAATACAGAGGTTATGACAGCGCTGGAATTGCACTCTATAATGGCTCTGAAGTCAAACTTTCTAAGACCAAGGGAAAGGTTGTAGATTTAAAAAACAAAGTTTCTGAACAAATTAATACCGCAGGTAATTTAGGAATTGGACATACACGTTGGGCAACACACGGCGTTCCAAACGATGTTAATTCACACCCTCACTTTTCTAATTCTGGAGATTTGGTGATCATCCATAATGGCATTATTGAAAACTACGGCGCTTTAAAAGAAGAGCTCATAAAAAGAGGTTATAAATTTTCTTCAGATACAGATACAGAAGTGTTAGTAAACCTTATTGAAGACGTCCAAAAAAATAGTAATTTAAAACTTGGGAAAGCCGTACAAGTCGCACTCAATCAAGTTGTAGGCGCCTACGCAATTGCAGTGTTTGATATTAAAAAACCCAACGAAATTGTAGCAGCCCGCTTAGGAAGTCCCCTAGCAATTGGTGTTGGCGAAAATGAATTTTTTATTGCCAGTGACGCTTCTCCTTTTTTAGAGTATACGAACAATGCGTTGTATTTGGAAGATGAAGAAATGGCAGTCATCCGCTTACATAAGCCATTAAAAATAAGAAATATTAAAGACGATAAAATTGTCAGTCCCTACATTCAAGAACTAAAAATAAATCTTGAACAAATTGAAAAAGGAGGGTACGACCATTTTATGTTAAAAGAAATATTTGAACAACCAAACGCTATTAAAGACACCTATAGAGGTCGTTTATTAATTGACGAAGGCATTATAAAAATGGCTGGAGTTGAAGACAACATGGGCAAGTTTCTAAACGCTAACCGTATCATTATTATAGCCTGTGGAACCTCTTGGCATGCTGGTTTAGTTGCAGAATATATTATTGAAGACTTAGCGCGAATCCCTGTAGAAGTTGAATATGCTTCAGAGTTTAGGTACAGAAACCCTGTGATTAACGACAAAGATGTAGTCATTGCCATTTCTCAATCTGGAGAAACAGCAGATACACTTGCTGCTATTAAACTCGCAAAAGAAAAAGGTGCATTTGTATTTGGAGTGTGTAATGTCGTTGGATCTTCTATATCTCGTGAAACCCATGCTGGAGCTTACACCCACGCAGGTCCAGAAATTGGAGTGGCTTCTACCAAAGCTTTTACAACTCAGATTACGGTTCTAACACTGATTGCGTTGCGATTGGCAAAAGCCAAAGGCACCATGTCTAGCTCTGACTTTAGAAGGCATCTTGTAGAACTAGAGACCATCCCTGAAAAAGTTGAGGCAACACTTAAATCGGAAACATTATCAAAAGAAATTGCAGCAATCTACAAAGACGCTAAAAACTTTTTATACCTAGGTCGTGGGTTTAATTTTCCTGTAGCTCTTGAAGGTGCTCTGAAACTTAAAGAAATATCTTACATTCATGCCGAAGGCTATCCAGCTGCTGAAATGAAGCATGGTCCTATTGCGCTTATAGACGAAAATATGCCTATAGCGGTCATTGCTACCAAATTTGGGCATTACGAAAAAGTGGTGAGTAATATTCAAGAAATCAAATCTAGAAAAGGAAAAATTATTGCTGTAGTGACTAAAGGAGATACCCAAGTCAAAGATATTGCAGACCATGTGATTGAAATTCCTGAAACCTTAGAATTACTGTCACCACTTCTTACAACCATCCCTTTACAATTATTGTCATACCATATCGCTGTGATGTTAGACAGAAATGTAGATCAACCAAGAAATCTTGCGAAATCTGTAACGGTGGAGTAGAGATGTGTGTTGGTAATTCTTACTCCATAAAATGGATGTTAAGTTTCTCAATATCAACTATAACCACACATCTTTGGGAGTCTAATTATACTGATTATCAACAGTATTTATTCACCCGAATTTGTGTTTATAAAGAGGGTTTTCTTACCCCTATTGGATATAGAAAAATATCTAAAATTTTCAATGAGGAGGGGTTAAAAACACCTCGTGGAAGTATCTTTAAGAACAATCACGTTCATTCCATTTATAAGAAAGGTAACATTAGAGAAGAACGAATGAAAAGAGAAGATATTTTAGAGGTATCCCAACCTAACATTGAGTTAATTAAATAAATTAACAACTCACTCTAAACTAAATAAATCATCTACTTTACATTCTAATTCTTTAGAAAGTTTCAAACATAACAGAATTGAGGGATGAAATCTGTTATTTTCAATAGAATTGATTGTTTGTCTAGAAACACCTATTTTTCTTGAAACATCTTCTTGTGTATATCCAGACTTTGTTCGATATAATTTTAAATTATTTTTCATGATTTATAGTGTTTGAACAATCTGAATTTAAATATTAAATTAAATAAGAAGATTATTAAAAATAAGTTAAACACTAATACATACATATAGTTAAGATTGTACACTAAAAAGGTGGATATAATTATTAACCCAAAACTAATAAAGAGAGATAAGGATAAACTTTCTAATCTAATTCTTGAAATTAATTCATCTTCTATTTTTTCTTTACTAAAAGAGTTTACTAATCCGGAAATAATAATCAATAAAGTAAAAATTTCATCCCCTAAACCATTTTCTATCCACCCAAACCCTGTTCTTTCTGATCCAATCCACTCATATGAAAAAATTGAAAAAACGTTGACAACAAACAGATCTTGTATTCTGTCAGTTAACAACAAAAATAATCCGATTGGTATTGATAAATAAAAAATCACACCACTGATTTTTTTAAGCTTATTGCTAAATAAATAACTCATATTATGATTTTTAAATTTTATCAAATGTAAAGTATTTTTTACATAATGACAAAAAAACTTTACATTTTTTGAATAATTGAGATTAAAGTTATCTAAAAGGGTTAAGAATGTCTCTACATAGAATGATCTCATAAAGGATAATCACGACTCTCAAGACAATTTATTAAGTAGCTGATTTTCAATTAAATAAACTTTAAAAAGTATCTATAAAGAGATTATCCAAGGGTGTAATTAATAATATTTGTAGAAAAAATTAAGAATTATTAAATTTTTAATGCTTAAATTTGATATTACTATAACCTTACGATATTAAACAATTTAATTTATGAAAACAATTTTAAAGACTTTAGTCTTACTTTTCTGTGTTGCATCTTTTGCACAAACAACAGTAAAAGGAACTGTTAATGATGACAGTGGACTACCATTACCAGGTGCTAACATTATTGTAGTTGGAACATCAACAGGGGTCGTTACAGACTTTGATGGGAACTTTACTTTAAACGTTAGCCAAAACCCTCCTTTTTCAATTCAAGTGAGTAGTGTAGGTTTTGAAACACTTTCACAAGAAATCACAAAGAACAATGAAACTGTCGCAATCGTACTCAACGAAGGTAGCTTCCTTGATGAGGTTGTTATTTCTGCGTCTCGAACACCAGAACGTATTTTTGAATCTCCTGTAACAGTAGAGCGTTTTGGAATTAAAGACATCAAGACTTCTGCATCTGCTGATTTTTATGGCGGTTTAGAAAACTTGAAAGGCGTGGATGTGAACACCAACAGTTTGACATTTAAATCTGTTAACACGCGTGGTTTTGCAACCTTTGCAAACAACCGTTTTATGCAGCTTGTTGACGGAATGGACAATTCAACTCCAGCACTTAACTTTCCTATTGGAAACTTAGTGGGAATGATTGAAACTGATGTGCAAAGTGTAGAATTACTTCCAGGAGCATCATCTGCACTCTATGGTGCCAATGCTTTTAACGGAATCTTATTTATGACAAGTAAAAACCCGTTCGATCACGATGGGATCAGTACAAGTTTAAAAAGAGGTATTACATCTCAAGAATCTGCTGGCGACAATACTTACACCGATTTTGGAATTCGAGTAGCACATAAATTCAGTAACAAATTTGCTGCCAAAGCAAACTTTGGCTGGTTGAAGGGAACAGACTGGGCTGCAACAAGTGAAGTTGATAGCGATATGATTGGCGGCACAAGAGCCACCAACTTAAATTACAACGGAATTAATGTCTATGGAGATGAAGTTTCTACTGGGATT
>Ga0206130_10009034_pt1 | contig 10532 bp, 10 predicted proteins | sample Helgoland_Spring_9_FD_148637 | JGI IMG/M metagenome (GOLD analysis project Ga0206130, IMG submission 148637) | Pelagic subsurface seawater microbial communities from Kabeltonne, Helgoland, North Sea - Helgoland_Spring_Bloom_20160512_1 | ecosystem: Environmental > Aquatic > Marine > Epipelagic ...
TATTTTCTTGTATCCTACCCATGCCAGTATAAGCAAAGAGGCGATACTCATTCTAAACCATACCAAACCAAGGGCATCAATACTAATAAGAGCTCCCAAAACAGCAGTAAAGCCCCAAATAAAGACTATAAAATGTAAGTGCAGGTAATTAAGAAGTTTAGCGTTTGGCATTGCGGAGCAAATAAATGGCTAAAATGGCGAACACAATATTTGGCGCCCAAGAGGCTACAAAAGGCGAAAAATCACTTTTGGCAGCAAGGGTTCCGAATATTTTATCAAAGAAAATAAACACCATTCCTATGGCAATACCAATGGCTAGGTTAACACCCATACCACCACGGCGTTTCACTGAAGAAACTGCTACCGCAATGATAGTTAATATGTATGCAGAAACTGGCAAACTCCACCGCTTGTGGCGTACCACTTCGTATGAGCTAATAAAAGAAGATCCTTTTTTCTTCTCGCTTGCAATAAAATTATTAAGCTCTGGGAGATTTAGTGTTTCAGCTATATACTTTACGGGAGTTAAATCATCAAGATCAAAACTAAAGACGGTATCCAATCGTTTTTTACGCTCAATACTATCATTGTCTAGCCCTACCCTTCTTTTTGTATAATTAAACAAAGAGTAGGTGCTGTCTTTGTCATTAAACTTAATTCTACTGGCTGCTAGTTTGTAAGTCATTTTTTTATCCTCGAAATGTTCTAGGGTAAAATTACTTCCACTTTTTTCTGAAACATTAAAGTAACTCACATATATGTAGTCATTTTCATTAATCTGCCTATATACGTTAGATTTTTCACGATCCTGCCTGCCTTTTTTTAGATATTTAAATGAAAATTCATTAAAGCCTTGACTGGCTTTTGGAGCAATAAACATTCCTAAAACAAAAGCTGCAATACACACAATGGTAGCACCAATAATATAGGGTCTTAAAAAACGATAATAGGATACACCACTGCTCAAAAAAGCAATAATCTCGGTGTTATTTGCCAATTTGGAGGTAAACCAAATTACAGATAAAAATAAAAATAAGGGGAATAATAAATTGGCAAAGTAAATAGTGAAATCAAAATAATAAGCCGCCACCTCTATCAGGGGCACCTCATTTTCCAATATTTTATCAATCTTCTCGGCAAGATTTACAATAATACCAATAGGTATAAATAGCAGTAATAGGAGCACAAATGTCCCTAAATAGCGTTTTAATATATACTTATCGAGTATGCTTAACATTGTATGTGGCCTTATAGCCTTTTATCCATTTGTTGTACCATCATGTTTTTCCATGGCGTGTAATCTCCTGCTAAGATATGTTTTCTTGCCTCACGCACCAACCATAAATAAAAACCAAGGTTGTGAATAGTGGCAATTTGCCTACCTAACATTTCATTTACAGTGAATAGATGACGTAAATAAGCTTTGCTATACTCTGTATCTACCCAAGTAATTGCCATTTCATCTATAGCGCTAAAATCTGCCTCCCATTTTTTATTTTTAATGTTGATTGTTCCATGTGCGGTGAATAACATACCATTTCTACCATTTCTTGTAGGCATCACACAGTCAAACATATCTATACCCAGGGCAATATTCTCTAGTAAGTTTATTGGAGTTCCTACTCCCATTAAATAACGAGGCTTATCTTTAGGTAAAATAGCTGTGACTACTTCTGTCATTTCATACATCTCATGGGCAGGCTCCCCTACAGACAAACCGCCAATGGCATTACCCTGCGCACCTACTGAGGCAATATACTCTGCAGATTGCTTACGTAAATCTTTATAGGTACTACCCTGCACAATAGGAAAGAATGTTTGTGTATAGTCATACATAAAGGGTGTTTTCTCAAGATGAGTCAAACAACGCTCTAACCAACGATGTGTCATGTGCATAGACCTTTTTGCATAGTTATAATCACAAGGGTAAGGTGTACACTCGTCAAAGGCCATAATAATATCTGCCCCAATACTTCGCTGCACTTCCATCACATTCTCGGGCGTAAAAAAATGATAACTCCCATCAATGTGAGATTTAAACTTCACTCCTTCTTCTTTAATTTTTCTGTTGTCTGAGAGAGAGTATACTTGATACCCTCCAGAGTCTGTAAGGATGTTTCTATCCCAGTTCATGAACTTATGAAGACCCCCTGCTTTTTCTAAAATTTTTGTTCCCGGACGTAAATACAAATGATAGGTATTTCCTAGAATAACATCTGGATTTATTTCTTCACGCAATTCTTTTTGATGGACCCCTTTAACAGTACCTACGGTACCAACAGGCATGAATATTGGAGTTTGAATTGTTCCGTGATCCAGTGTTATGGTTCCAGCGCGAGCTTGCCCTTGTATATCTGTAGCTTCTAGTTTAAAATCCATGTGACGTTTTAATGAATAGCCAAAGATACATTTGCTGTAGGAAGTAGGAAGGAGTAAAGACATTTTTTTTGATAGATAAAAAAACAAACTATAGTAAAATAAGGCCTGGTTAGTCACTAAAATTAAAAACAATACAACAATGTTAACTAAAACTTAAAAATCGTTAATAACCTCATTTGGCACTTCTTTTTCTTAGACCTTTAAAGAAGTATTTTTGAGCCAGAAACCAAAATATACCATGGCAGATATTACCCAATTAGAAGCATTTGTTACCCAAGTGCGTAGAGACATTGTAAGACAAGTACACAAAGTAAATTCTGGCCATCCCGGAGGTTCTCTAGGCTGCGCAGAATTTCTTGTTGCATTGTATCAACAAGTGCTTCAGCGCAAAGAAGGATTTAATATGGACGGGAACCAAGAAGATATTTTCTTTTTGTCTAATGGGCATATTTCACCTGTTTTTTATAGCGTTTTGGCTCGCTCTGGATATTTCCCAGTAGCGGAACTAAACACTTTTAGACTGCTTAATTCAAGGCTGCAAGGACACCCAACCACACACGAAGGATTACCTGGTATTAGGATTGCATCTGGATCACTTGGACAAGGAATTTCTGTAGCCATTGGCGCAGCAGCAGCTAAAAAACTAAACAATGACAACCACATTGTCTACGCCCTTTGTGGTGATGGAGAACTGCAGGAAGGTCAAAACTGGGAAGCAATTATGTACGGCTCTGGAAACAAAGTAGACAACTTGATTGTAGCTGTAGATTTAAACGGACAGCAAATTGACGGATCTACAGATACTGTATTACCCCTAGGAAATGTAAAGGGTAAATTTGAAGCCTTTGGTTGGGATGTTGTTACCATAGAAAACGGAAATGACATACAAGCCATTTTACAGGGTATGGAAAATGCCAAAGCAAAAACTGGGCAAGGAAAACCTATTTGCGTATTACTGCAAACAGTAATGGGTAACGGGGTAGATTTTATGATGCATACTCATGCCTGGCACGGAAAAGCGCCTAATGACGAGCAGCTTGCCTCTGCACTAGCTCAAAACCCAGAAACCTTAGGAGATTATTAATAAGCTACTACCATAACATTATGAAAACATATACAGACACAGGAAAAAAAGACACAAGATCTGGTTTTGGAGCAGGCCTAACCGAGCTTGGGAAAACCAATGAAAATGTGGTGGCACTTTGTGCAGATTTAACAGGGTCATTAAAAATGGATGCTTTTAAAGCAAATCATCCTGAGCGTTTCTTCCAGGTGGGTATCGCAGAGGCAAACATGATGGGCATGGCCGCTGGCTTAACCATTGGTGGGAAGATACCCTTTACAGGTACTTTTGCTAACTTCTCTACTGGACGGGTCTATGATCAAATACGCCAAAGTATCGCATATAGCGGTAAGAATGTAAAAATATGTGCATCACACGCAGGGGTAACCCTTGGAGAAGATGGTGCAACACATCAAATACTTGAAGATCTTGGTTTGATGAAAATGCTGCCAGGGATGACGGTAATTAATACCTGTGATTACAATCAAACCAAAGCTGCAACAATTGCCATTGCAAATTATGATGGCCCAGTTTATTTACGATTTGGAAGACCTAAAGTAGCAAACTTTACCCCAGAAAATGGGAGCTTTACTATTGGCAAAGCTGTGGAGCTTCAAGAAGGTACAGATGTTACCATTATTGCCACAGGACATCTAGTTTGGGAAGCGCTAGAGGCATGTAAAACATTAAAGGAGCAGGGTATTAGTGCTGGGCTTATAAATATTCATACCATAAAGCCACTTGATGCTGCTGCAATTTTAAAGAGTGTTGCCATTACCGGCTGTGTTGTTACTGCAGAAGAGCACAACTACCTTGGCGGATTGGGAGAAAGTGTTTCAAGAATTTTAGCAGAAAATCATCCCGTTCCACAAGAGTTTGTAGCTACCCAAGATACTTTTGGAGAATCTGGAACTCCAGACCAATTAATGGAAAAATACGGCCTAAACGCCGCTGCAATTGTTAAGGCTGCAGCAAAGGTTGTTGCTAGAAAATAATAAGTTACACCTTATACACTAAAAAGCCGCTGTAAGACTATTTCTTTCAGCGGCTTTTTGGTATGTTTAATTTTATAGTTTGAGATTAACTATCTGAGTCTAAATAATCAACAACACCATCTCCATCTGTATCTGGATAGGTAATGGTACCATCTTCATTTATTTCTATTTCATCTCTAGTAGGCCTTCCATCTCCATCATCATCTGGATCAAAATAATTGCTTTGGTTGTCTGAGTCTGTATCGTCATCTTCTTCTAATCCATTTTCATTTACATCTTCTATGACCGAAGGAACACCATCATTGTCTTGGTCACCAATTTCAGTTTCAAATAATTGGAATGTAAAGATAAGCTGAGAATACACAGGAATACTCACTCCACTTCCTGGAGGAGGATTGACATAATACCCTAAACCACTTTGCATAAATACTGCTCCTACTCCAAAACCTTCATAGTTTACCGTTCCGTCAGGATTATCAACAAAACCAGTAGCTGCTTTAAATTCTATGAGCGCGTCTTGTAACCCATTAACAATCAGGGTTAGATCAAACTGGATTGGGGTCACGGAACTATCAAAAAGTTTATTTCCGTTAATACCATCTTCATCTACCACATACGTACCCTCGTAGTTAATTCTAACAATATCTGGGAAACTAGGTTGATCACCAGATCCCTCGATTACCTTTAAATAATATAAGTTATATGATACATCCTCATTGACTCTATCCTGTACCATTTTAGATCGTAGATTAGGATGCTGTATTAATGGTATTTTATCTGCGTTTGCTCCTGCAATGGTGTCAAATTGTATTTTGAAATCAAAACCTGCTGGTGGGTTTTCAAACTCCTCATAGTTATAAAAATGTGTAGTTAGATAACGCTCTACTTCTAATGTTGAATCAATATTTTCTTCGGCTCTATCACGGGCTGGTATAAAGTTATCTTCTGGATCATCATCACCTTCACATGAGGATACCAATATCAATGTTAGTGCAACAATTGGTAAAAAAAATTTAAAATTTTTCACAGTTATATATTTAAGTGTGCAAGATACAATTTTCAGTTATTTTTGCTGTATTGTTAATATACAATTTAAGTAAAATGTATGAGGGTTGATAAATATTTATGGTCTGTACGGTACTTCAAAACAAGAAGCATTGCAACACAAGCATGTAAAAAGGGAGCTGTGCGTGTAAACGATGCTACAGTCAAGCCCTCTAGAGACGTCTATCCTGGAGACAATGTTACAGTTAGAAAGGAGCAAGTAAAGTACACCTTAAGAGTTATAGAAGTGCCAAAGAGTAGAGTGGGCACTAAACTCGTTGACCTATACAGAGTTGACACAACAACTAAAGAAGCCTTCCAGCACAAAGAGTTATTAAAATATTCGAAAGAATATTACAGAAAAAGAGGCATGGGTAGACCCACTAAAAAAGACAGAAGAGATATAGAAGACTATAAAATGGAAGAAGAGTAACTCAACACATCTTTTACTATCTTTGAAATCTAATATATTGTTACCCATGGCATCAAAAGAGACTGTAATTCTAGACAAAAAAGAAATAGCTCATAAATTAAAACGTATCGCGTATCAAATTTATGAAGCTAATATTTCTCAAGAAGAAGTAATTATTGCGGGTATCAAAGCAAACGGGTATATTTTTGCAGAAAAATTAAAAACAGCCGTAGAAAAAATAGCGCCTATAAAAGTAACACTGTGCAAAGTAACGATGGATAAAAAAAATCCTATCAGCCAGATTACCACATCTCTAAAACCAGAAGCCTATCAAAATAAATCATTGCTACTAGTAGATGACGTACTGCACTCTGGAACTACTTTAATTTACGCTGTAAAACATTTTTTGGAGGTACCTCTCAAACAATTTAAAACAGCAGTACTCGTAGATAGAAATCATAAAAAATATCCCATAAAAGCAGATTACAAAGGCATTTCTTTGTCTACTTCAATTAATGAAAATGTTGTAGTTATTTTTGAGCAAGGGAACAATCGTGCTATCCTAGAATAATAAAGCAACTATTTCTTCCACAATCTGCTGCACAGGTTTTTGATCTACCCTAATTTTATGATGTGCTTGTTGGTAATAAAAACTTCTCTCAAAAAGGTGTTTGCGGATAAAATCATTTAAAACTTCTTTGTCAGAAATATGAGAAATTAATGGCCTTGTTTGCAACTGCGAATATAATCGGTTTGTAAGGGTATCTATTTCTGCTCCCAGATAAATGGTAATAACACCAGAAGTTTGTGTTAACTTTTGCATCAAATCACCATAACATGGGGTGCCACCACCTAGGGCTAAAACAACATTTTCAGAACCCTCTAATATCGTGTTTAGGACCAGGCGCTCTTTGGATCTAAAATAGAGTTCTCCCTTGGTTTCAAACAATTGTTTGAGGGATAGATTTTGATCTTCTTCAATAGCAATATCCAAATCAACAAAAGAGTATTGTAATGCTTTTGAAAGTTGTTTTCCTACTACAGATTTACCACTACCCATGTATCCTAAAAGCAGTATTTTCATAAAATTTCAGTTCTTATTTATTGTAATTTAAAGGTTTACAAATAAAGTTTAAATTTATTTTAAAATGCTTTGAAAGATAAATATATTGATAGTATATTTGCACTCGCTTAACAAAACTTATTTAAGTTTGTAAAGCTTAAAAATGTTTTTGACATTTTGACCAGTTAGCTCAGTTGGTAGAGCACCTCCCTTTTAAGGAGGTGGTCCTGGGTTCGAGCCCCAGACTGGTCACAAAAAAGTTAAGCCTTTTGGTTTAACTTTTTTTTGTTTCTATACACCTCAATTTTGGTATAGAATACACCCGGGTGCTGGAATTGGTAGACAGGCACGGTTGAGGGCCGTGTGCACTTGTTGCGTGTGGGTTCAAGTCCCATTCCGGGTACTAAGTCATCTTACACAAGATGACTTTTTTTATAACATTACTTAAGCAATTTAATAAAATAAAATTTTTTTTAAAAAAGTTAAATGCAAGTAATAAAAAAATTTGTTAGAAAATTAGCGATTTATTTTATGTAACTTACCTTCAAAGAATTACGCAATAGCCAATGAGCGTCAAAACACATTTTAGCATAAAAGATCTAGAAAACCTAAGCGGGGTAAAAGCACACACCATTCGTATTTGGGAAAAGCGCTACGGTCTATTTGCTCCTAAAAGAACAGACACCAATATTAGGCAGTACGACCTTTCAAGTTTTAAAAAATTACTAGACATAGCTTTTATTTACAATCATGGAACAAAAATATCTAAGATTGCTGAATTTAGTCCACAAAAAATAAAAGATGTAATTCTTGAAAACTCAGTAATACACAAAGAACACTATGCAATTAGTAGTCTTAAAAATGCAATGTTTGATTTCAGTACAACTCAATTTAACACTATTTTTTCGCAGCTTTTAAAAACAAAAACTTTTGATCAAGTATTTGAGAATGTATTCATTCCGTTTCTTCATGAAATTGGGGTGCTTTGGCATGTAGGCACTATAGATGTATCTCATGAGCGGTTTGTCTCTGAGCTTATCAAGAGAAAAACAATAGAACACATTGGCCTGTACACTTCAAGAACACCAAAATATAACACCAAAATTAAGGTGTGTTTGTTTCTTCCTTTTAATGAAATTCATGATATTGGTCTGATTTATGCAAATTATTTATTAGAAAAGTATGGAATCAAAACAACCTACCTTGGGCCAAATATTCCATTGGAAAGCTTATCCAAACAATTCTACAAAGATGGAGACTTATTATTTGTGACATTTTTCACCACAAAGCCAAATAATGACACTATTAAATCTTACCTAGATTCTTATCAAAAAATTGTTTGCAAAAAAGAAAAATACCCTCTTTGGATATTGGGCCAGAAATACACTGAAGTACAAAAACAAAACACAGCTTCTAATATTGTTTGTTTTGACAGTATAAAAAGTTTTGTAGATAAAGTAAAAACCTTAAACGACTAACTTTTAGGAATTTTTAACTATTGTTTTGTTTAAATATACCCTACTTTTGTTTGACAAGATGGCAAACAAAAAAATAACAATCATTGGTTCTGGGTTCTCTTCTCTAGCTGCTGCCGCTTATTTGGCAAAAGATGGATATAGTGTTACTGTTTTAGAAAAAAACCAAACCATAGGAGGACGCGCAAGACAATTTACAAAACAAGGGTTTACCTTTGATATGGGTCCTTCCTGGTACTGGATGCCAGATGTCTTTGAAAGGTTTTTCAGTGACTTTGAAAAAAAAGCCTCAGACTATTACGTTCTAGAGAAACTAAGTCCTGCATATAGTGTGTACTTTGGTGAAAATGATTTTATCACCATTGAAGACACCTTAGATAAAATTTGTGCAACCTTTGAGAAAGAAGAACCAGGGAGTGCAAAAAAACTTCAAAAATTTATTGACGCTGCACAACAAAACTATAATATAGCAATTAAAGATTTGGTCTATAGACCTGGAGTTTCGCCTCTTGAACTTATTACCCCTGCTACGGCAAAAAGGGTAGGTCAATTTTTTAGCAATATTAGTAGAGATGTACGCAAAGAGTTTAAAAATCCAAGACTTGTATCTATCCTAGAATTTCCAGTATTGTTTTTGGGAGCAAAACCATCAAAGACACCATCGTTTTATAGTTTTATGAACTATGCAGATTTCGGTCTAGGAACCTTCCAACCAAAGGGTGGTATGTACAGTGTAATCCTTGGGATGAAAACACTCGCCGAGTCTATGGGGGTGATCATAAAAACAGATCAAAATGTAGAAGAGATTGTGGTGGAGAAAGACAAGGTAAAAGGTATTGTATCTAATGGTACATTTCATGCCACAGACACGCTTCTAAGCGGAGCAGATTACCACCATACAGAAACACTATTACCAAAAAAATACAGACAATACTCTGAAGCCTATTGGGAAAAAAGAACCTTTGCTCCCTCCTCTTTATTGTTTTACATTGGCTTTGACAAGAAGATCAAAAACGTAGCACATCACACCTTATTCTTTGATGTGGACTTTGAGCAGCATGCTAAAGAAATCTACGACACACCCGTGTGGCCAACAAGCCCGCTTTTTTATGCTAATTTTACTTCAAAAACACAGCCAGAGCTCGCTCCTGATGGTAAAGAAACCGGGTTTTTCCTGGTTCCTATAGCGCCAGGATTAGAGGATACTAAAGAGTTGCGTGATACATATTATGAAAAAATTATGTCTCGCTTTGAAACCCTGACAGGACAAGAAATAAAAAAACATGTTATATTTAAGGAGTCTTTTTGTGTGAATGATTTTGTCTCTGAGTATAATTCTTACAAAGGAAATGCATATGGCTTGGCAAATACATTATTACAAACCGCATTTTTAAGACCAAAATTAAAAAGTAAAAAAGTGGAAAATTTATTTTTCACAGGACAACTAACTGTTCCTGGACCCGGGGTACCTCCAGCATTAATTTCTGGAAAACTGGTAGCAGGTCTTATCGCAAAAAAGAACAAGTAATGAAAGAACTTTTTGACATAGTATCAAGACAATGCAGCGAAAGCGTAACTAATGCGTACAGCACTTCCTTTTCTTCGGCTACCAAAATGTTATCTCCTACCATACGCCAAGACATATATAACATATACGGGTTTGTAAGGTTTGCTGATGAAATTGTGGACACCTTTCATGAGTATGATAAAAGTGTACTATTTAATCGTTTTGAAAAAGACCTTGAATTTGCACTTGAAGAAAAAATCAGTCTAAACCCTATTTTAAATTCTTTTCAAGAAACGGTGCATAAATACAATATTGAAAGAGGTCTTATAGCATCTTTTATGAAAAGCATGCGTATGGATTTATCAAAAAAAGACTACCTAACAGAACAGGAATACAAAGAATACATATACGGATCAGCAGATGTGGTTGGGCTTATGTGTCTTCATGTTTTTTTGAGAGGAGATACCCAGAAATACAGCCAACTTAAAGAATCTGCAATGGCCTTAGGATCTGCTTTTCAAAAAGTCAACTTTTTACGTGATCTCAAGGCAGATTTTGAAGGCTTGAGTAGAACCTATTTCCCGAACACAAATC
>Ga0206130_10009036_pt1 | contig 10532 bp, 8 predicted proteins | sample Helgoland_Spring_9_FD_148637 | JGI IMG/M metagenome (GOLD analysis project Ga0206130, IMG submission 148637) | Pelagic subsurface seawater microbial communities from Kabeltonne, Helgoland, North Sea - Helgoland_Spring_Bloom_20160512_1 | ecosystem: Environmental > Aquatic > Marine > Epipelagic ...
TTGGGCCATTTTTATTTGTAATTCTACAGCATTAGATAGATAATTAATTGTAACTCCAAACCTCCCGGACGCTATCTGTTTAATTGCGGAATTCATGTTATTTTGATTGTCTGCAGGTTTAAACCTGGACTCATCCTCTCCTCCTTCACCACTATTACTTTTTCCACCTATTCGGTTCATTGCTTTTGCAAGTGTAGTATGTGCTTCATAGCTTAAAGACCCAAAAGACATTGCACCTGTAGCAAAGCGCTTAAATATATCTTCAACAGGTTCAACCTGGTCGATGGAAATTGGCTTTTGTCTCCCTTCAATCCTCAAATAAGACCTCAGCGTACTTGCATTTTTAGATACCTCATCGATCTCTTGGGTAAAAGCCTTGTATGTTTTATAATCATTGAGTTTTGTAGCATGTTGCAACAAATGGATTGAAGTAGGATTGAATAGATGATATTCCCCTTTGCGCTTCCACTGATGAATGCCAGCATTCGGCAAATCAAGATTGTGATCTGAAGTAGTAAAAGCCAAAGTATGCTTCATCGTTTGCTCTCGCTGCAAATCTTCGAAATCGAGCCCACCAATTCTACTTATTGTGCCCCTAAAACACTTTTCAACAACAGTATTATTCAGGCCTAGAATCTCAAAAGTTTTAGCACCCTTGTATGAATTCACAGTAGATACTCCGAGCTTTGCCATTATCTTCAACAATCCTTTTTCGGCTGCTTTCTTGTAAGAACGTATCAACTCATGCGCTTGAATATCTTTCATCTTTCCGGCAAGACTTCTGCAGCATTGATATGCCATATATGGAAAAACAGCATCTGCTCCGTATGAAATAAGTGTCGCAAAATGGTGCGTCTCCCAAACATCCCCGCCTTCTATTATCAAAGACACTTGTTTACGCTTTCCCTTTTCGATGAGCGCATGATGAATACCCCCTGTTGCCAAAAGAGTTGGTATGGATAAATGCTTTTCATCTAGATCAGAATCACATAAGCAGATTATATTGAAGTATTCCGACAATTTATCAACGCTATCTACAACTCTATCGAGAGCCGCTTCAAGGCCTTCAGATTTAGTATAAGCCAAAGAGATTCTAATAAATCGGAAGGAATCTCGGTCAAGCTTTTGAAGTTCTTCGAAGCCTTCCTCGCCGAGGATTGGGGAATCCAATCGCACAACATCAGCCTCAGATTCACTAGTCCCCAACAATACCCCAGATCCACCTAAGAATGTTTTTAGGGACATAAAGAATTCCTCTCTTATAGAATCAATAGGAGGATTTGTAACCTGCGCAAATTGCTGCTTAAAATAGTTTGAAATATGCTGTGGCTTTTTTGACAAAACAGCCAAAGGTATATCCGCTCCCATAGAACCGATAGGCTCCTTAGAATGAATAGCCATTGTATTAATGATCAGCTTTTCATCTTCATTAGAAAACCCAAAAGCTATCTTCTTTTTTCTAAGAATATCACTAGAAGCTATCATTTTATGACTAGGAATTCGATAGGAACGATCATCAAGAAAGTGGGTACGCTTCTCGATCCAATTCTGATAGGGATGTTCCCTACAAATATTTTCTTTTATAGCTTGATCATAAATAATCTGCTTAGCCTTAAAATCCACCAAAAGCATTTCTCCTGGCTTCAATCTTCCTTTCTTTACTATGGATGCCTCATTCAAAGGCATACACCCAGCCTCACTTGCTAGCACGATGAATCCATCACTCGTGACTGAATATCGCGAAGGCCTTAATCCATTTCTATCCAAGGCAGCACCTGCAACATCTCCATCTGAAAAACAAATAGAGGCTGGGCCATCCCAAGGTTCCATAATCGCATCGTGATAAGTGTAAAAAGCTTTTTTATAGGCTGGCATTTCCATATCATTCTGCCAAGCTTCCGGCATCATCATCATGATTGCTTTTGGTAAACTTCTTCCACTTTTCGCTATATACTCAGCGACTTTATCAAAATTCCCTGAATCAGATAGATTGGAGTTACATACAGGAAAGACGGGTTTACGAGTTTCGTCGAATTCCTTCAGTTGTTTCTCTCTAGCTTCCCACCAATTAAGGTTACCTTTTATTGTGTTTATTTCTCCATTGTGTGATATGCATCTAAAAGGCTGTGCAAGTTTCCACTTGGGAACAGTATTTGTGCTAAACCTACTGTGTACGATTGCAAAATTACTTTCATAATCCTTCTCCTGAAGATCTTTAAAATAGGAACGTAATTGAATTGCAGACAACTGCCCTTTATAAACAATAGTTTTAGAAGAAAAAGAACTCGCATAGAAATCATCAACAAGACTTTTGTCTTGCGAATAGACATCATTCAAAATAATAGATCTTAATAAAAATAAATCGGTTTCTAAGTTGAGCTCTTTTTCGAAACCACTATAATCTATAAACCATTGTTCCATATCTGGTTCGGCACTTAATGCCGTAGACCCAACCATAGAATTATCAACTGGAACAGGACGAATCATAAGAACTGATTTATCAATTTTTTCCAATTGTTTTCTAATTATAGATCTACAAAACTCTTTTTTAAGAGGATCCTTAGGCATAAAAAACATACCTACACCATAAGACCCTATTTCGGGCAGTTTTATACCACTTTTAAGCGCTTGGCCTTTAAATAATTTATGTGGAATTGCCGTGAGAATTCCGGCACCGTCTCCTGAGTTCTTTTCTGCCCCATAGGCTCCCCGATGCTCCATATTCTCTAGCATCGTCAGGCCATTTGTAATCACATAATGAGAGTGCAAGCCATTTATATTACATAACATTCCTACCCCGCAAGAATCTGATTCAAGCTGTGGCGTATATAATCCATGTTTTTGTTTATTCAGTGTCATCCCAATTGTTATTGATAGGCAACTGCCTGATGTTCACCAATATCCAAACCTTGGATTTCTTCTTCCTTGTTAACTCTTATACCTACAGTTGCCTTGATTATATAAAACACAAAGAATGCAAAAGAGAAAGTAAACAAGCCAACAGCCCCTATACCCAATAATTGAATGCTTAATGTTCCTATGCCTTCTCCGTAATTACCGAAAAGAGCCACAGCAATTGTCCCCCAAATACCACATACCAGATGTACAGATGTAGCACCTACTGGATCATCAATTTTTATTTTATCAAAGAAATTAACGGACAATGGAATCAGTACCCCTGCTACAAAACCAATCAACAAAGCTGCTGATAATAAAACACCATCTGCACTTGCTGTAATACCTACAAGACCACCCAATATACCATTGAGCACCATGCCTAAGTCAAACGACTTATAGACCAATTTTGAGATTACAAAAGCACCTATTCCGCCTGCCGCTGCCGCCAAAGTAGTGGTTACAAAAACCAATGATACTAGATCTGGATCTGCGGATAAAACGGAACCTCCATTAAAACCAAACCACCCAAACCACAACAGAAAAACACCAACAGATGCTAAAGGCATACTATGGCCAGGTATGGGCTTGATACCCTTTGAACCATATTTACCTGTTCGAGGCCCTAACAGAATAGCTCCTGCTAATGCACCCCAACCACCTACTGAATGTACAAGAGTAGAACCGGCAAAATCATAAAACCCTTCAGCATCAAGCCAGCCTGCACCCCACTTCCAGTAACCAGTTACAGGATAAGACAAGCTAACAAATAACAAACAAAAGAATAAAAATGGGAGTAACTTGATTCGCTCTGCTACTGCACCGGAGACTATCGTACAACAGGTAGCAGCAAACATACCCTGAAATATAAAATCAGTGTAATAAGTATAATTACCTTCAGCATAGTCGATTGAACTTGACAAACTTTCAGGATTAGTGAGACCAAAGCCTCCAAAGGCAAAAAAACCACCTTCAGCGCCCGGATACATAAGTCCAAAACCAACAAAATAATAGGACAGAATACCTAGTGATACGATCATCACATTTTTAAAGAGAATATTTACAACATTCTTTCGCTGTACAAATCCAGACTCTAAAGTTGCAAAGCCCAAATGCATGATGAAAACTAAAACAGTAGCAACCAACATCCAAGTGTTGTTAGCAACAAAACTAGCCTGTTCGGCAGCTTTAAGAGCTTCTTTTGCTATTGTTAATGATTCGTCCATGGTTCTTATTAATTTTCTGTTTTTTATGAATTAATGGCAGCACTTCCTGTACTTCCCGTTCTAATATTTACTGTTTTTTCAATGTCGCTAACATAAATTAGGCCATCCCCTTTTTCTCCAGTCCTTGCTGCTGATTCAATTGCCTTGATCGCGGCCTTTACAAAATCCTCACTGACTAAAATCTCTAACTTAATTCGCGCTATGTAACCCACATCATAAACTGTACCTCTGTAAGACCTGCTTTCTCCTTTTTGATGACCATATCCTTTAACCTCGTAGAAGGTTAGGAAATGTATATCGCTTTTGGCTAGGGCTTCTACAACCTCATCAAACTTGGACGCCCTTACTATCGCTTGAATCTTTTTCATATCAGTTTCATTTACAATCCTAAATTAAGAGGGGATTTGATTTGAATCTTTAAACTTTAATTAAAAAATGTTATGCCTCAAAACAAAAATCATTCTCTAAAAGCCTTATATTTAATGGAATAATAGATAAATAAAATGTTATGCCTATATCAAAATCTGAACATGTATTTAATCTTATAAAATCACTCTCAAAAGCAGAGAAAAGGAATTTCAGGATTTATGCCAAAAGGATTCAGAATAGCGAGGAATTACTTTTTCTTAGATTATTTGATCTTGTCGACAAACAAAAAAGCTTTGACGAACAGGAAATCTATGCAAACTTGGGTCTAACAGATCGGGTTCAATTCTCAAACCTCAAACGGCATCTTTATACCCAGATTATTGCAAGCCTTCGAATGCTCTTCAAAGAAAAAGGAGCGAATTACAAGGTCAGAGAATATGTTGATTACGCTTATATACTTTATGGAAAAGGCTTGTATTTACAGGCATTAAAGATCCTAAAAAAGGCCAAAGAAATGGCTAAAAAACACCATCTAATATATCTGCAACTTACTATTATTGAATTCGAAAAAAAAATTGAAACTCGGCACATCACAAGAAGTGGAACCAACCATGCTCTTAATCTACTCGAAGAAAGTGAACGTATTCAAAAGAACGCTAATCACCTGGTAGGCCTGAGCAATCTAAGGATACAAATGCATGCAAAATATCTCCGTGATGGACATGTAAAAGATCTAGAAGAAGCTAAAGAGATTAGAGCATACTATCACGAAAAAACAGATCCTATGGACTTAGAAAACCTAGGTCTAATGGAACGGATATTTTATGTACAATCTAGAGTTTGGTACAATTATATATTGCTCGATTTCGTATCGTGTATGAAGTACGCAGTAGAATGGATAGAACTACTCGATAAGCATCCTACCATGATTGAACGGGACACCGATTTATATATGCGAGGATACCATTATATCCTAACTTCAGCAAACCACACCAAAAGCCACCAAACCCACAAAGAATATCTTGAAAAGTTTGAAGCTTATCGCACAAACAACTATAAACGTTTCAATACAAACTCTCAGATCCTTTCTTTCCTTTATGTTCATACAGGAAGGCTAAATAGCATAATTCTTAATGGCAACTTCCGTGATGCTGAGCCTGTGATTCAAAAATCGATTATAAGAATTCGAAAATATAATTACAAATTAGACGATCATAGAATCATGGTATTCTACTTTAAGTTTGCATGGATCTACCTAGGCGCAAACAAAACAGATAAGGCTATTAATTATCTAAATAAGATCATCAATAATGAACTAAACAAACTTAGAGAAGACATCCAAAACTATGCTCGAATCTTAATGCTAATTTGCCATTACGAATCTGGAAACATTGATATCCTTCAGTATCTGATTAATACTTACTCAGCTTACTTCCAAAGAAAGAAGGAAATCAATAATTTTCTTAAAATCTCTATGGAAATGTTTGCAGCACTGAAAGCAAAAGGGCCCTCAGAACATAGAAGTATATTAAAAGATTATTTCAAGCAATTAAAATCTATTGTTGAAGATCCCTATGAACGCAGAATCTTAGACTACGTAGATATCATATCCTGGATTGACAGTAAAATCCTTAACCTGCCTTTACAGACCTATGTTGAAAATAAAAAGCCCTGATAACAATGTCATTCAGGGCTTTTTATCAATCAATTATATTGATCTTTCCAGATTTCAAGGTGCTCCCTTTTTCTATGATTCTATAAAAATAAATTCCTGTTGGAATTGCATCCAAAGACAAGAGTTTCTCACCATCAATTAGATCAAAACGCTTTATGGACTCACCCAGTAAACCAACTAATTCAAAGGTAGCATCAATCCCTTCCAAGCCAAAAGATTCAACAACTAAATGACTACTTGCAGGATTGGGATACACCTTAAACCCTGCTGTCAACTCTGCTGTATTGGTAGGCTCATACTGTGCACAATCACCGATCATATTATTATCCATCCAATCCAAGCGCTGAATCAACCAAGCTTTCAAAAAGGACACTTCCTCTTCATAGGTATTACCGATATAACTGTTTGGCCAAACGTATTCTCCAAGAATATTCCAACGCTCAAAATTACGGGTAGAAGGCGCCTCCAAAATTGCCACCTGCTCATCAATAAACTGTATCAAAGAATCTGTTCTTAATGGCCCTGATCTCAATTCATCCCAACGACAATTGATCTGATGACTCACCTGAGGAATATCTGTCATTTTTTTTGACCAAAACGGCAACCAAGGGCTACAATCATCTCCAAACAAATAAGACCAACCCTCTGGATCAGGTGGACAAGCAAAGTCAAAATTCCCAAATCCTAAATTAAAATCCCAGAGCGGCCCAAAATGGATTTTCCCTCCATTTGATTCCTTTTTCTTGTGCATATAAAAACTCAACTTAAAGGCATCGATATGTTTCCCGACTTCGGTAACTAGAAAATAATCCACCCAAGAAGATACGTTCACATAATCCCTGTAAGTCTGTAAGTAATTTGATGCATCCATTGCATCCTCAAAAGAATCCATATAGTTTCGAATGTAGGCTGCTTGTTCTGGCATTATGTCATCATAATCTGGATAATTGTAAGCAAAAAACTTGTAATCCGGGTATTCCGAATACCAGCCATCTTCATCCGTAGAATCATCATCTCGGTCAATCTGAAGGATATATCCCCCCGTTAATTCATCCCCTGATATATCTTCGGGTTTCAATTTTGCAATATCTACTCGATTTGCATCCCTTTTTATACGTTCAGTAAGGACATAAACGCCTCGATAATCTCCATTAATTATAAGTTCACAGTGTCTTGTCCTTGGAGCATACCTCCCTGTTAATCGTCCCATGTGATAGGCGAGAACATTCCGCATCAGTGACTTATCTGGAAAGGGTCATGAAAGTATCCAGTCATTCTCTTCAGGCATTCCTAAAAGACTTACATTATTATTCTCCCCTGCTGCGTCTTGTGTCTCAAAACCATAATTTTTCTTAGGAAAAGATTGAGAAGATGCACCTCTGATCTCTATAGATATAAAACCATCATAGCCATTATAGCTATCGTTATAATTATTCAAATTACCCGGTCCATTATCGATAATCCCCATGTGTGCAGGCACCTTGGGCTCATCATAAATTTCATCTGTCTCAAGGGTCTCTATAAATACGAGCGGAATATTGGATGAAAAGAATGGAGAAAAAAACCAATCGGGTGTTGGCCCATAAATGGAAGAGGCATCATTTAAGGCTACAGACAACCAAAAATTACTGCTCATATCCGATGAGTTCACATTCTCATTATGCACCTGTATGGCAAGCACATTCTGTCCTTCTACTGCAACAGCATCAAATATATTCTTATCTATCAATAACACATCAGGACTCCCGCCTGAGGGCATAGAAGCTTCGTGAAAACCATCTGCTGATTGGTCATGCGTAGGATTCAGGCCGGTAGAGCCAATAAAACGCCTAGCAACTTCAACTCCATTCAAATAAGCAACAAAGGCATCGTCGTAATCCGCATGCATTAAGATCATTTCAATTTTTGACAGATCGGAAAAATCAAAAACTCTGCGCATGTATAGAGAAAGTGTACTACTGATCTCTGTGTTATCATCATCGTCACCGTAACCGATACCACCGGCTCCTGTACTCCATCCATTAGCATTAAATGAAATCTCATTCCAATTGGCTGGCGGTTCTGAGTCGCCTAAGGTGTATGTCCAAACCTCGTTATTATAGACAACCGTTTCCCAATGATCTATATTTTGAGCAAATAAAGGTGAGCCAGTTATTGTAGTAATAACCAATAGAAAACAAGAGTAAAGGATTTTCATTTTTTGTTGTAATTTACCTTAATATACACCTTATTTATTTACTTTAAAAGGAGTAGATAATCTTCTGACAACAAATCACTTGCAAACTACAACTTACAACCTGTATCTTCAGAAAGACCTATATTACTCTTCGCGAAATCACCCGTTCCAAATCCAATTTCTCGTCCCTTTTCATCGAACAGAGTAGATGCAGCAACAAATAGATTCTTAGATTTAAAGCGAACTGTTCCAATGGCTTTTATATCTCCAGTACTTACCGGACGAATCATCTGAATGTTAAAGGAAGTTGTTAGCACAAAAACATCTGTAACAAGAGAACTAACCGCAAAAAAAGCAGCATCATCGAGTAATTTAAAATAAACTGAACCGTGGATGGCTCCAAGTGCATGAAAATACTTATCCGACAAGGTCAATCCAATTTGAGCTTCTCCTTCCTTTATGAGGCAAGTAGTCGTATCATAGACCTCTGTATTGACCTTCGCCCTGAGATACATGCTTCGAAGTTTGTCGTAGTGTAAATCATCCATATTATTCATTTAAGCCAATAAATTAATTCAAATACAATTTAAGGATTTAAATTAGTTTTGACTCAAATAAAATCCAGCCTATAACATAAGTAAAATAAAAAAAGCCAGTGCTTCAAAAACAATACGAAACCAATGCCATCGTCCCCAACGAATCAATTCTATTTTCAATTTTCCACTATCAAATGTTCCCTTAGTAAAGGCCTTGTTGGCTGCTTTGAAATAAACAAAATAAGTCCCAAAGAAAAGAACTACACAACAAACCAAAACTACTATCCAGTAAAATCGCTCATCAGACTTTATATAAGATAAGACCAATAGCAGAACTGGCAAGAGACTTGAAGCAATTGTTAGTGGCGCAAAAAACCGATGAATACCTGCTCCATATCTTTCATAAAAAACATAAAACTGCTCCTTAGAAAGTGACTTCCAATAAGGTACTATGAGAAAAGCCTCTGCTAGTTGAGCCCCCAAGAAGATACCAAGTATTACACTTGTGATTAAGATTAAAACATCCATATCATTTTATTTTGAACTTTGAGACATATTGAACCACGTCACCACCAAGAAATAAGCACCCGTCATTTTCAAAAACAGCACCGGCTTCTTTGACACATTCCCCTTTAGGATCAAACAATGCCCTAGTTATCTTTCCAGAGTCGTCTAACTCTAGGACCATCCCAAAAGCTTCCGGCGCAGGTTGTAAAAAAGAAGGCAAACCATAAACTATCTTCTTCATCCCAGGCTTTGTGTGAAGCTGGTCAAGCTGCGTATTTCTTTTTGTGGTAAAGCCAATCCAATAATTCCCATTTTCACCCCTTGATATATTGTTTGGAAAACCAGGTAGATTATCCGCAAAAACTTCTTTTGTTCCTGCTTTCGGCCCTTTCAGCCAGTATTTTAAAATTCTGTACTTAGAAGTCTCCGAGACCAATAAAAAATCCTCATTTTCTGACAACTCTAAACCATTGCCAAAATAGTTTCCAGAAGAAATTTCTGTAACAAGGTCTTGTGTTGGATCATAGCGATAGACTCCACCGGTAGGTTTCATCTCCAGAATTAACTTATTGAAATATTTAGGACTAGGCTTATTGGTAGATGAAAGATTTGTAAAATAAATAAATCCCTCTCGATCTATCTTCAAACCAGCACCCATAAGCAATGGCATTCCGTCCGAGGTATGGGTGAGCAAGGTATCCACTACTCCAGCTTTAATTCGCAAAAGCCCAACTCCATGCATCAAGGCAAGCAATCCACCTGTCCGATCAAAGGACATACCAGTAACCCATCCAGATGTTTTCATGAATTCTTCAGCTGAGCCATCCTTTTTAAACCTTAGGATTGCACCCTTACTAAAATCCGTAGGACTAGAATGAACTCCAGTGTAGAGGAACCCTAAAGAATCGACAACAAAATCCTCGGCACCATAATAGCCAAGCAAATCAATCTTTTCACTTGCAACAAGTTCGGTATTAAGCTCCAATTCTGACTCAAAGACAGGAGCTGGCATTGGTTTCCATGCTACTGGACGAATAGAACAGCTACTTATAAAAACAAGCGCTATCAAAGGTAAAAACGTGAATGCCTTAGGCATAAATTTTATGTTTACTTTTATTTCAAAACAACTTTTAAAATAAATTTAAACA
>Ga0206130_10009040_pt1 | contig 10531 bp, 7 predicted proteins | sample Helgoland_Spring_9_FD_148637 | JGI IMG/M metagenome (GOLD analysis project Ga0206130, IMG submission 148637) | Pelagic subsurface seawater microbial communities from Kabeltonne, Helgoland, North Sea - Helgoland_Spring_Bloom_20160512_1 | ecosystem: Environmental > Aquatic > Marine > Epipelagic ...
GCCTTCGAACGCTTTGTTGACCAACTCCGCATCGGCCAACATAGGACGCGCCATAGAGACTATGTCTGCATGGCCATCTACCAATACCTGTTCAGCAACATCGGGCATATTGATGCGGTTACTAGTGATGGTGGGAATCGTAATTTCTTTACGCAAGCGGCCCGTAACGCCAGCAAAAGCTGCTCTTGGCACCATGGTTGCGATGGTCGGTACGGTGGACTCATGCCAGGTAAAGTGAGTGCTGATAATCGTGGCACCCGCCTTCTCCATTTCTTTGGCAAGCAATACCACTTCATCCCAAGACATTCCGCCTTGGAGCATATCCATAGCCGCAATACGAAAAATTAATATAAAGTTCTCACCGACTTCAGCTCGACAGCGGCGCATGATCTCTAGTGGAAAACGCATTCGGTTCTCGTAACTGCCGCCCCATTGATCATCTCGCTGGTTGGTTTTCTCCACCAGAAAGGTACTCAGCAAATAACCCGCAGAGCCAATGATTTCGACGCCATCGTAACCGGCTAGCTGAGCCATTTTTGTGCACTGCACGTGGTCATCAATTTGCTTTTGAACGCCCTCTTCGTCTAATTCGTTGGGCACCATACGTGCTATTCGCGAGGGGATAGCGGACGGCGCAACACACGCTGGAGTGCCTGCCAGTGGCCCCGCATGCAATATTTGCATGCAGATCTTAATATCTGGGTCTACCGCATGCACTGCGTTGGTTACTAGGCGGTGGTCTTCGGCCTCTTCTGGCGTTGATAGTTTCGCGCCAAAGCCGCCTTCCATGTTCGGCGAGATGCCCCCGGTGATCATCATGCCAACACCGCCCCTAGCTCGCTCAGCAAAGTATTCGGCAAGTCGAGGAAAGCCATCATCGGCCTCTTCCAGACCCGTGTGCATGGAGCCCATCAGTACCCGATTTTTAATTGAGGTAAATCCCAGATCAAGTGGCGAGAATAGATTCGGATATACGGCGTGCTTGGTCATTGGTTTCCCCAATTTTTATTATGTTATGTCATCAAAGCTTACAGCGAGATCGCTTTTTGAAACGCTGGACGGGCCTTTAAACGCTCGTAGTAGGCTTTGGTGTTGGGCTTGAACCCATCGGCTATGCCCAGGGATTCGGCTAATTGCAGCGCGAAGCCTACTGCAATATCGGCAATAGTAAAGCGGTTTGCGACTAAAAACTCGTTATGCGCGGTCGCTAATTCAACGGAGCGCAGTCGCGAGTAAAACCACTTAGTGTAGTCTTCCGCCACCTTGGGCAGCCGCGTAGCCTCTGGTTCCAAAATGGTGTATCGCAACACCAGCGTCTGCGGGAACGTCAAAGTTGCGTCGCTGCGATGCAACCAATTGAGGTAGTCACCATAGCCAGGCTCGTTGACCCCTACAGCGAGGCTCGTAGGACCATAGCGATCGACAAGATATTGGCTAATGCCCGCAGATTCGGTCATCTGTATCATGCTATCCGCGCCACCTGCATCGTCGGTAAAAAAAGGAACGGTTCCAATGGGGTTTATGTCGGTGTAACCGGCATGCAGAAAACGCGGTGGAAACTGCATGACCTCAAGTTCGTAATCAAGGCCCATTTCTTCCATGGTCCACAGTGGACGCATTGATCGTGAATTGGCGCAATGCCATAGCTTTAAAGCCATACTAACTCCTGTATTTTTATGTTAATCGTCTTGATTTTCGTTAATTTCAATGAGCACATCATCCGCAGCAACCTGTTTGCCCCCGACAGCTGTGACTTCAGAGACTGTGCCATCAATTTCAGCTTGAATCTCGTAGTGCATTTTCATGGCTTCAAGTACGGCTAAGGTTTGCCCTTTGGTGACTTGATCACCAGGCTTAACCAAGACTTCCAATAATAACCCATGCATGGGGGCAATAACGCGCCCTCCGCCCACGGCTTCATCCACCGCACCGTCAAGGATAATAAGATCTTTAAAGAAGGCTCCACGACCCTGAATAGAACAATGCATTTGGCCACGCTTAAGCCACATAAATTGAGCGACTAACTTGACCCCATCTAGCAACACCACGGCGCGGTTGGCCTGCATTGATAACACTTGAACCACTGCAGTCTGTTCGGCTGTGCTGTCAGTCACCTGGTAGGTATCTATACTGCTGTTGACCGGCGATATTGACAGATCATGGATAATGTCATCAAACTGGTACTGCTTGCGCGACACCATAGCGCTGGCAATGGTCCAGTTTTGAAGCTGGCTACTCACCAGAAGGCTTTTCTGAAAGTGTCCTTTATTCTCTAAACAGAGCTCAAGTGTTGCTGCCACCGCACTGTCAGCGAAGCTGCACCATCAATAAATGACTGCTTATCTAGACACTGGATCAAAAAGTTTTTGTTATTGGGTGTACCAAAAAGCACGGTTTCTTTGAGTGCGCTAATCAATCGGAGTCGCGCAGCTTCCCGCGTTGGCCCATAGCCGATAACTTTAGCCACCATAGGGTCATAAAACGGTGAAATAGCCTGCCCTGTTGATATGCCGGCATCGACACGCACCCCAACACCTGAGGCGGGTGCCCAAAGATCTACTGGGCCAGAGGCCGGCAAGAAATCTTGGCTTGGATCCTCGGTGTAGAGACGCACCTCAATGGCGTGACCCTCGAGGTTAATATCATCTTGGCTCAACCCAAGCGGCTCACCCTGTGCGACTGTAATCTGAAGCGCAACCAAGTCTAATCCAGTGATTAACTCGGTAACAGGATGCTCTACCTGAAGACGGGTATTCATTTCTAAAAAGTAAAAGAAGCCGCTGTCATCGAGTAAAAATTCAACTGTGCCTGCACCACGATAATTGACGCTTTTAGCCGCATCAATGGCCGACTGGCCCATTTTTTCACGCAATTCTGGGGTCATTACTGGGCAAGGTGCTTCTTCAACGACTTTTTGATGACGACGCTGCACTGAACAATCACGTTCGCCCAAATGGACGGTATTGCCCATGGTGTCAGCAAATACCTGTATTTCCACATGACGAGGTTTGATGATGGCTTTTTCAAGAATAAGCTCACCCGAGCCAAAGGCCCCTTCTGCTTCGGCGCGAGCCAACTTTATGGCATTGGCAAGATCGGCCTGATCATGGACCAAACGCATACCTCGACCGCCACCACCCGCGGCAGCCTTAACCATAAGGGGTAACTCAATCTTGAGGCCCTCTGCCATTAAGACATCATCGCTTTGATCATGACCTTCGTAACCTGGTACACAGGGTACGCCAGCCTCAATCATACGGCGCTTGGACTCGGCCTTGTTGCCCATCACATCAATGGCCTCACGCGTTGGCCCTATAAAGACTAACCCTGCACTCTCTACCGCTTCGGCAAAGGCAGCATTTTCACTAAGAAAACCATAGCCTGGATGGATAGATTCTGCGCCACTGCTAGCGGCTGCTTGTAAAATAAGCTCTGGCACCAGATAGGACTCTCCTACGGGACCAGGACCAATACGGACTGCATCATCGGCCAACTGAACATGCGGCGCTCCAGCATCAGCATCCGAATATACCGCGATAGTTCGATAGCCTAATTGTTTGGCTGTGCGAATGACTCGGCAGGCTATTTCACCGCGGTTGGCAATCAATATACTATTAAAGTTATTCATTAAGTTATTACCTTAACTAATTGTTTTGTATGTTTTAATGGCTTTTTAATGAGGCCTTAGATATCTTCATTCCAATAGGGCTTACGTTTTTCAACAAACGCTGCAACACCTTCTACGCCCTCTGAACTGAGCATACATTGTGCAAATCCTTGAGATGCAAAATCTAAAGCCTCTGGCCTTGGGCGACGCAACGTTTCAAAAAGGATACCTTTGGTCACTGCGTTGGCGCCGGGCGCGCAGGCGTTAATTTGTTGCAAAATAACGGCGCATTGTGCGTCCAAGTCTTTTACGTCAGTAGCGACACCATGGGCAATGCCAAGCGTAACGGCCTCCTCGCCTTTAAAGCGTGCTCCTGTGAGCATAAGCCGACGAGCTTGAGTAAGACCGACACGTTCAGTAACAAAGGGTGCTATCTGTGCTGGGGGAATACCTAAGCTGGTCTCGCTCAAGCGGAATCGTGCATCTGCCGTCACTAACGTGACGTCCGCAACACACGCCAACCCCAGCCCTCCGCCGATGGCGGCACCTTCAACTAAGATAATGACCACCTGAGGTTGCTCGTTGAGCATGATCATGACGTCACCAAAAGAGCGATTACTCATTGCCACTTGTTCGGCATCAACGGTTTGCATACCTGACTTGAAACCTTTGATGTCACCGCCAGCGCAAAAGAAGCCACCGTTGCCACGCAGTACTATGGTGCGGATACTCCGATCGTCTTTGACCGCAGTGAGCACATTAACAAGGTCATCTGTCATTTCTGCGTTCAGAGCATTCTTTGCCTCGGGACGATTAAACCAAATCTTTAGGACCGAGCCCTCTCGCTCTAACAGCAGCATATTGGTTGCTGGTAGTTGTGTTTTCGCTAAATCACTCATATAAATATCTCCACTGGCCGTTAAATACGTGCAACACCAAAGCTATTAGGACGCAACTTTCTATGGCGACCTTCACGCACGGTTTCTAGCAACATTCCTAAGGTTTTACGCATGTTACGTGGGTCTATCATACCGTCGTCCATCATGTGGCCAGAGGTATAAAAAGCATCGGATTGCGAATCAAAGATGTGGGCCATCATTTTTTCTTGTTGCGCCAACATCTCTTCGTCCGCGTCTACGCCCATAGCGGCCGCTTTGCCACGCGCTACCATAGACATGGTCTTAGCGGCTTGTTCGCCGCCCATTACACCCATTTTGGCATTGGGGAAGGTATACAGGAAGTCAGGGTCGTAACCGCGCCCACACATGCCGTAGTTGCCGGCACCGAAACTAGCCCCGGTCATAAAGGTAATGCGCGGCACATCAATGTTGCGTACCGCCTGAATCATTTTTGATCCATGCTTAATCATGCCCGCTTGCTCTGACTTGGTGCCGACGATATAGCCGGTGGTATTTTGAAAGAATAAGGCAGGAATATTGGCCTGATCTAATAGTTGCAAGAACTGCGTGACCTTGTTCGCTCCCTGCGGGTCAATTGGGCCATTATTACCAATAATACCAACCGCTTGACCAAAGATTTCCGCCTGAATGCACACTGTGGATACGCCAAAGCGTGGCTTAAAGTCTAAAAAATCAGAGCCATCAACGACTCTAGCGACCAGTTCCCGCATGTCATAGGGTGTACGGTAATCGGTTGGAATGACGCCAGCCAGTTCATCGGGATCATAGATGGGCTCTAGGAACGCGCGTTTGGGTGGCATTGGGCAGTTATCATTCCATTGCAGACGATCGACAACTTCACGGCAAATTTGTAGGCCCTGACCGTCGTTCTCTGCAAGATATTCAGCCAAACCAGAAATGGTGGCATGCATTTCGGCGCCACCTAACTCTTCTTCTGTTGCTATTTCACCGGTCGCCGCTTTAAGTAGTGGCGGCCCTGCCAAGAAAGCCCTGCCATTGCCTTTAATAGCAATAACGTAGTCACTAAGACCGGGCATGTATGCACCCCCAGCCGTAGATGAACCATGAAGAATGGAAATAACGGGAATGCCTGCCTTGCTTAACTGTGCAAGCGAACCAAACAGCGCGCCGCCGACACTAAAGCCCTCTACGGTATAGTTCATCAAATCGCCACCGGCACTTTCTACAAGGTGCACAAAGGGCAATTTTTGCTCAAGAGCAATTTGCTCGGCACGACGGATCCTGTAACCCCCCGCAGTGGTTAAAGAGCCCGCTAAAATACCACTATCATCAACTACCACGACGCATCGCACGCCCGAGATAAAGCCAATACCAGAGATAACCGTTGATCCAGGGATAGATTTTTCTTCTTTTTTGGTATCGACCATATAGCCCGCAATATTGCCTATCTCTAAAAACGGCATACCGGGGTCTAGCAATCTTGCCAGACGTTCGCGTGGTGTTAGCTGCCCGCGAGCATCAAAGCGTGGTTTACGCTTCTCTGACAACGCACGACCTCGCCCGTTGAGTTCATTAAGCCTATCAACAAGCTCCAACATCTCTTTGCGCTGACGCAAAAAGGTCTCTGAGCTAGTATTTATTTTTGAGGCAAATACGGCCATGTGGCTTTCTCCATCTATCTTGTAAGGTAATTTTTTAGGCGTTAACTTCAGCGGCAATAGCCGCACTGACCGGGATTGAAGCATCCAACATTAATTGACCGAAACCCTTGCCTTGAGCGTCGTTGCGAATACTCGCCATACCGCCGCCGCCCAACACATCATGGATTAAAAAGTTAATCGCGTGGGTACCTGGCATGAGGTAGCGCTCGACATAGCACAGGCTTTGTTGCGTAGCACCCTCAGGTAAAAAGTGTGCAAAGCGCTCTGCCACTGCCTGCTCGTTCAAGGCGGCATAAATATAAGGAAGATACTCAGGCTGGCGAGCAATGATGCCGACATTGGCCTTGTTGCCTTTGTCGCCGCTACGAGCCAGCGCTAGCTTAATTAGCGGTACATGCACCGTATTGCTGTCCAGCGGCGCGCTGGGCGCCTGCGGGCGCTCAATGAGGTCTCGTTTTAGCGCAGTACCTGTAGTGTCGGGGCAATCAATGTAGGTGCCATCCATTTCGATTTGAATCTTTAAAGAGCCTTTGGGAAGTGCGAAGGAAAACAACCTTACTACCGGCGATGGCTTAGGCCGTGCCCCAGCAAATCCGGACAAACCTGGCGGTGTCGCCAGGCCAAGTCCCACACATTCTTTTAGGAGTATTCCAATACCCGCCGGATCTGAATGTTTTACGGCAATCTTCATCGACAGTTCACGGCAGTTAGTGACAGCAGCATTAACGCCGTACTGGCTCTCTGCGCCAATTAGCTCAACACTGGTTTCAGTGTAATCAGGCAAGCCGACCATCTTAAGCGTTCTGCGTGACGCGGTGAAAATAGCGGCAGCCAGCTTATTGGCTTTCTTGTCGGCGTCAAACCCATAAAAACTCATGGTGGTGCCGCCACGGAACTGATCGGCATAGGTGCTACACACTTTATAACTATCTGGTGCGGCCAAACCGGTAGCACCCTTCACTTCAACCAAATTCTCTCCGATTTCAGTCAGAGTGACCTTGGAGAAGTCGCAGACCACATCGGGCAGGATATAGGCTTGAGGATCACCGATTTCGTAAACCATTTGCTCGGCGATGGTGCCCACTGAGACAAGGCCACCAGTGCCCTCGGGTTTAGAGCAAACAAAGCTTCCGTCGGGTTTAATAGCGGCGATCGGGTAGCCAATATTTTCAAGATTGTTCGATAACTCCCAATCGGTAAAGTTACCACCCGTTGCCTGTGGGCCACATTCTAAAATGTGTCCAGCAAGAGAGCCCATGGCTAGCTGATCAAGATCATCACGATCCCAACCAAAGGCATTAATGCAGGCACCCAGAGTCACTGCGCTATCAACACAGCGCCCAGTAACCACTATGTCAGCGCCTTTTTGTAACGCTCTTGCCACGGGAAAAGCACCCAAGTAAGCATTGATACTGGCCACTTTGTCCACCGCGGGGAAATCCTCACCCGAGAACATTTCTTTGTAGCCATGACCGGCAATTTGATCACGCTGGCTAATCATGTCATCACCTAACACACAAGCGACTTTGAGATTAAGGCCCAGTTCAGCAATGACCGCGCGCAGCGCATTGGCGCAGGCCTGAGGATTAACACCCCCAGCGTTAGACACAATGCGTACACCCTGACGGGCAATTTCTTTAAGGTTGGGTTTCATCGCGGCACTGACAAAATCTAAGGCATAGCCAGTGTCTGGGTTTTTAGCCCTGGCACGAGCCATAATCGACATAGTGATTTCAGCAAGATAGTCATAGACGATAAAATCTACGTTTCCATCTTTTAGCAATTGCGGTGTCGCTCGGGCAGCATCACCCCAAAAACCACTAGCACCTGCAATACGAATCGTTTTATCGTTCATGTTGATTACTCCCTGAAATAGTTCAGACCGGCATACAATGATTAAATAGTACGTTGCCGTGACTATTTAATCATTGGATTGTATGCCATCAACATAAGAGCCTATGCCAATCTCTATTTAACCAAACCCGGCATTAATGGCTTTGACTTGGCTCTTTCCAGATAGATTGAGGCCATGATGAAGCTAAAGGGGGCTGCTGCGGAAATAATATCCGCTGTTAGTAGCGCTTTAGTCAGGGGTTCAAAAACCCCATTAGCCGAAAAGACATCACTGAGAACACCGGTCATCAGCGCACCTATACCTAGCCCCAAAAGATTACAGGCAACCAATAGTAAGCCAGTCATCACCCCTCGCAAACGCACGGGAGTAAGATCTTGTACGGTTGAAAATGCCGGGCCATAAAACGAGCTCACGCTGAACATACCCGCCGCCATGCCAATGTAGAACAACGAAGATGAGGGCGAAACGAAGCGAAAAGAAATGAGTAATGGAGTCATGCAGAGCATTAAGTATGCAAGGAACCTAACTCTTCCTCCTTTGTAGCGAGACTGATACCAATCACTAAGCATACCGCCTAAAAAAGTACCCGCGGTGCCAAATATGATGTAGATAAGCCCATAGGTCGCACTGATTTCACCAACGTCGAAGCCTCTTTCACGCTCGAGCCACACAATGGCGAACTGGCCTGCACCCAAGGGTAAGTGTAAAAAGACTGCGCCTAGCATGGTCCAGGCTAGCGCTGGAGTAGATTTGACTGTGGTAACCACCTCAGAAACAACTCGCCTCCAATTACCGGTCATCAATCCTGCTTGAGGCGCTTCTTCCACCGAGGTGCCCTGCTCCTCCATGGCTCCGCGCTTGGGGTCCTTTAGAAACAATAAACCCAGGGCCAATATCAGCCCTACTGCGCCTAATACAAAAAAGCAATTGCGCCAGCCAATCATTGGCCCCAGAACGCCGGCCACAATAAAGCTACCGCCAGCACCCAAAGGTACACCCAAATAATAGATCCCTGTGGCGGTACCTCTTTTAGCCTTGGGATATAGATCGGCAATCATTGATATAGCCGACGGAGCCATAACTGACTCGCCAACACCGATAAATAACCGTGACATTCCGATTTGCATGAAATTTTTAGCCAGACCGGACAAAGCAGTTAGGACACTCCACAGCACAAGACCTGCAGCAATTAACCGTGGGCGATGCACTCGGTCGGCCAGAGCACCCATAAATAATCCCATAATCGAGTAAAAAAAGACGAAAACCGGGCCTGTCAGTAAACCAAATTGTGAGTCACTCAAGTTAAGATCAGCAATAATAGACGTGCCAAAACTGGTAATTAGCGTCCGATCTACCATATTTAAAATATTTAGAACCAATAAAAAGATTAATATCCCTGTGGCACTCTTTGCTGTCTTAATGTTTTCCATACTAATAACCCCTATTTTATTTTTTATAAACTGGACTTAGCGATCAATGATCGGCAGTACTCACCAAGGTCCGTGGTTGCTTCACCATAGCCAGAAAAACGCTGATCTAGAGTCTCCTTGGTGACATAACGAAAATACAGCTGCTGCAAAATGCCAATTAACCGCCAGTAGCCATAGACTTCATAGAAATCCCATTTAGAGATATCAAAGCCCGTTTTTTCGCCGTAATAGGCAATCACCTCCTCACGACGCATCATGCCTGGTGCATCTGATGGCTGCTTCAAAATATTTTTTAGCGCTGCCGGATCATCACTATGCACCCAATAGGCCAAAGCATTAGATAGATCCATGAGTGGATCACCTAATGCTGCCATTTCCCAATCTAACACCGCCACGACATTAAAAGGATCGTTGGGATCGAGCATGACATTGTCGATACGATAATCCCCGTGGATAAGCGCGGCAGGCAGAGTACTTGCCGCCTCATTAGGGATGTTGGCCACTAGCCACTCACGAACATCCTCGAACGCTGGTACATCCGGCGTTTGTGCATTAGCAAAGCGTTTATTCCATCCCAGTATCTGACGTTCAGCATAGCCTTTAGGCTTACCAAACTCACTGAGACCTGCCGCTTGGATATCAACTGTATGTAGCTCAATTAATTTGTCGAAAATCACCTTACTAAACCGATTGTGACCAGCTACTGTAAAGTTCCACTGTGCAGGGATTTTGTCTTTGACCAACACCCCATTGATTTTGTCCATAAGGTAAAACTCAGAACCCAACATAGATTCATCGTCGGTATAAAAGAAGGCATTGGGCACTGCAGGATACTCTTTCTCTAAAGCGCTAATAACTCGATACTCTCTAATCATGGAATGCGCGCTAGCCGCTTTAATCCCCGGCGGTGGCCTACGTAACACTAACTCACGATTATCATAACCAATTAAGTAGGTTAAATTAGACGCCCCCGAGGGAAACTGTTTAATACTCGGTGTGCCTTGTAGCCCCGGAACTACCCTCTTGAGCACTGCATCCAACTGCTCAGAGTCAATTTCTTCGCCTTGACGAACGTTGATGGTCGGATTAGATGAGTC
>Ga0206130_10009042_pt1 | contig 10531 bp, 9 predicted proteins | sample Helgoland_Spring_9_FD_148637 | JGI IMG/M metagenome (GOLD analysis project Ga0206130, IMG submission 148637) | Pelagic subsurface seawater microbial communities from Kabeltonne, Helgoland, North Sea - Helgoland_Spring_Bloom_20160512_1 | ecosystem: Environmental > Aquatic > Marine > Epipelagic ...
TCGTATCTCAGCTTCAACGCTCTATGAACTATCTCGCTATTTCAAAGTCTCAACGGATTTCTTTTATGAAGATTACAGAGGCGAGAGTAAAACAGAACCCCAATTAGAATTTACCAAGGAAGGTATGAAAGTCGCCAGCGCCTTTAATCAAATCCCTGATCCTGCGATCCGTAATAAAGTGCTGTCCCACATCCTGCCAACAATCAAAGCCTTCGATCATTACTATGTCGAAGAAGCGATCGAAATGCGTTGTAAAGAAATGTTAGAGAGTAGATCTACTTAAAGTAGCTATCAACTCTCAGTTGATAATTGTTAACCACCTATAACCAGAGTTGAATAGTTACCCATAATTGCACTTTTATGTTGATTTTCATAAGTTATCTTTGGTACACCTTATGTAATTGTTAAATATTAAAAAGGGAGAACATTTATGAACACAAAAGAGTTATATAACGACGTATTGTCATCTTACGATGAAATTAGAAAACATACTATTAAGACACCTCTTGTTAGACTGCCATGGCTAGATACACAAGATCGAACAGTTTGGGGGAAATTAGATAATAATCAAGAGACTGGTTCATTTAAATTGAGGGGAGCTGTTAACTCAGTGTTAAAGGCCCCAGCAGATGAAAGAATTGTTACTGCTTCTGCTGGAAATCATGGTTTAGGAATCGCTTCTGCATGTAAGAAATTCAATAGAAGTTGCAGGGTTTATGTTCCGGCTAATGCCTCTGAATCGAAAGTGACTCGCTTGCAAAATATGGGAGCAGATGTTTTGCTTCATGGCCGTGATCTTCAGGAAGCGATGGATCAAGCTCGAAAAGAGCAAGGATATTTTATTTCACCATTTTCTCATAACGATGTAATGGCAGGGCAAGGTTCTATAGCTCTTGAAATTTTAGAAGAATATAAAGATGTATTCGATAATATTCTTGTCCCTTTAGGCGGTGGTGGCCTGATTGCTGGAGTTGCATCTGTATTCAATACCATCAGCCCATCTACAAAAATCACAGCCCTTCACCCTGCAATCTTTAGAAGAAATAATTTACTCTTAAAAAGTGGAAAAGATATGCATAAGCCCGTATATCCTACGGTTGCAGATGGTCTGGCAGCGCAACATTCTAGTTTTGATGGAACATCTGAGTTTGTATCAAGCCTTATAGATGATTTAGAGCTTATATCGGAAGAAGACATGTATATTGCTATAGCAAGTATGTTGCAAAATGAAAGCCAGCTAATTGAAGGTGCTGGTGCAATTGGGGTGGCTGATTTAATAAAGGACATCGATGGAGAAAGATATAAAGGTAATATTCTTGCTTTAATTTGCGGAGGTAATATTTCCTCATCAAATTTGATGAGAGCGATGGCTACTTATAGTTCAGACACAAGAGTTGCAAGATTGTCTGGATCGCGAAGTGTCGTTCTATCTGCTGAAGCACAACGTAACACAGATCAAACTGAGTATAACCCTAATATTAATAATAATATTATAGTTGATGATTATTCAACTCTTTGGGAGGGTATTATAGACGGCCTTCAAAAAGATTTAGATAAATTCAAAGAAGATGTTCAAAGACATATTGAATATGTTGAGGAAGAAAATCTTGAACTTAACTTGGAGGCCTTAGAGTTAATTGATGAGCGTTTTACAACAATTGATGAGTTAATCCAAAAAGCTAAAATAGATGGCAAAACGAGCTCACAAAAAAGAAATCTCTTTAGGTTAATGATCCAAGAATTTGCTAATGCTCGTAGTATGGTATCTTGGTGTAGCTCTAGTACAGATCAAAGTAAAATTACACAGTTTTTTGATCCAGCAGAGACGACCCCTGGAAGTGTAAATTATGACCGCTATGGAAGCGTTTTGTTGAGAGAAAGAGAAAAATCACTTTTGGAAGCTTTAGGACATGATGCTGAGACTGTCGATTTATTTCTTACATCTTCCGGTCAAGCTTCATTTACAACCGTGTTAAGTTATTTAATATCTGAGCAGTTACCAGAAAATCCAGAAATAGTTGCTGCTCCATATGTTTACTTTGAAGCACAAGAACTGATTGAAAATCAAAAAAGTTTAAACTACACAATTTGCCAATCATGGGACATTGATAACCTTATTTCCAAAGTAGAAGAGAAAAACGCTCATATATTATTGATGGATACACTTTCTAATTTAGGTGATATGCCAGTAATAGATTTTAGAAAATTTGCGGAAGCTATCAAAAATAAGGATTGGTCTGATAAATGGCTTATTGTTGATGGAACGATGACGTCTGGTGGATTTAACCCATTTGAGATTTTTAATGAAGAACATCACCCAAATGTAATTTATTATGAAAGTGGTAGTAAATATCTTGGCTTAGGTTTGGACATTCAAATGGCAGGAGTGGTTATTTCACCTAAAAATATAGCTAGTGAAGTAGCTAGACATCGTAGAAACACTGGTGCAGTTATGTATCAAAGAAATGTTTTGTCTATGCCCCGTTATGATCGTAGCCAATTCTTATCTAGAATGAATCGTTTAACAAACAATGCTGAAATTCTCCATGGTGCTTTATCTAATATTGATGGATCAGGTGTAGTATTTAGTCCAGCCTATCCGACTAACTGGGAAGCATTAGATTGGAATCATGGTGGAGGAGTGGTGTCTGTAATGATGAATGACCCCTCAATGAATACAAGGCAGAGTTTAGATTATTTAGTTGATCTCATAGTCGATGAATGTAAAAAATCAAATGTCGATATTACTAAAGGAGTTAGTTTTGGTTTCCCAACTACTCGTGTTTCAGCAGCCGCTGCCATGGCCAACGAGATGCCTCCTTTTTTACGATTTTCTATGGGAGAGGAAGATAGAGAAGATATCCTAAAATTGACTGAATGTGTTGCATCTGCTTTTGAAAGGTTTTCTATAACTTTTGAATTAAGTAACAGTTCTGATAACGATCAGCAGGTCAAACAGCCTAATAAATTAGGTTTAGGCTAAGAAAGGGAATTTATGATGATCTTTAAAGCGCCTAATTCATTAAAAAAATATAGTGATCTGTTTTTCGCTGATAGAAAACATATAAGTAAACACTTGTTTTCAGATAAGATAATTATACCAGAAATTCTAACTGGTGACCCATCGGAAGAGGCTCTAAGATTTTGTTGGCTTAGTCGAAGCTTATCAGAGGCTATTAATGATGCAGATCCATGGTTATCACATACTGATTTATCTGAAAAAGATAAATTTTCTTTAGAGGCAACAATGTCTCTAAAGAAAATATTTGGTCTTAAAATCCCTAAAGTAATTAGCTCTAGTGATATAACAAAGATATTAAGTGAAGGCACAAGAAAAAAAGTCAAACAGCACTTTCCTAGCCCATTAACTACTTTATCAGCTGTTCATTTAAACAATACTAATCTTGAAAACCTTACTGTATGTCAGGATTATAGTGTTCATAAAACGCTAGAATCTAATTCGATGCTATATCGTTTAAAAAGATCTCTGGGACCAAAAACAATAAAAGCAACATCTGATTATTTACACGATTTTTTTGCTTCTAACTTTATTGATTTTAGTGATGAAGAACTCAGGGAAGCCGCACATTATTTACACGATAAACTAGACCAAATTCTTATGCCGACAGAATTTTTTGAAGGCTCGTTTCATAATTTTTACAATTTCACCAAAGATCTTGTTGGAAAAGGTTGGAAACCTGTTTTCAAATTTCCTTATTCTGCATCTGGTTTTGGTGTTTGCTTTCCTTTTGATCAAAACGACAATAGTTATGATACAACAACTCTGGGTTTAGCTTTAGAAACTGAAGAAAATTTTTTGAATTTTTTTGTAAGACAGCTAAGTAAAAATGGTCAAAAAATGACTTCTGATTATCTCTTAGACTTAATTCAGAGCCAAGGTATCGTTCTGCAAAACTATCTCGTAGGCGAAGAGTTTTCTTTTGGGTATTATAAACCATTACCTGTTGATAAAAACCATTTTCATTCAGGCCTTATAAATGTCTTATTTACAAATGTTTTATCATCTGAAGGCGACCATTTTGGTAATATAATACATTATGACGATCAAACTTTTAAAGATGCATTGAATAAAACTTCCTTTGGTGAAGAGCCGTTCTTATTTCACTTAACAATCGAACTAATGACTTATTTGATGTTGCAATTAGATGGAAAAATAAAATCTCCTAGTGATTATTCGTCTCAAGCTATTGAAGAGTTTGGTATTCAAATTATGCGAGGTGATAGTAATGAAATAGGAATTGTTGAAATTAATGCACGAACACCTTCTCCTAGCATAAATCATCGTCATATTCTTAATAAATATGGTGATAAATATAAAGAAGAAATTCCTGAAAAATCTGTAATTTTTATAACTGCGCCGATAATAGAATGGCAAGAAATAGAACCAATAAAAGGAAAGGTAGATTTATTCGTCTCCAATATGATCGGAGAAGTTGATAGGCGTGATTGGAATTGTGATTTAGTATGTTTTAGTAATTCAGACAATTATTTATGTGCAAATATTGGTGTTTTTATAAATCCCGACAAAGAGGTTGACTATAAGGCGGTTGTTTCGGATATTAAGCAAACAATGCGCGATATAGCTTTATGTTCTAGAACTAAAATTTTAGAACATAAAAATAGACAAGAGAGAAAATATTTAAAATGACTTTCCCAGAATTAGACACACAAGTTGATCTGCAACAAATTACTGAAAATTCACTTAATCTTTGGGATAGTAAAAATATCCATAAATTCAATCCTGAATCTAAAAAAAGTATATTTTCTGTCGATACACCTCCACCATATGTGTCTGCCTCACATCTGCATGTTGGTCACGCTATGTCTTACACACAAGCTGAGATAATAGTTCGCTACCAGAGAATGAAAGGTAAGGAAATATTCTACCCAATGGGCTTTGATGATAATGGTTTACCAACCGAAAGGCACGTAGAAAAACTACATGATATAAAAGACAAAACACATATAGCACGTAGTGATTTTAGAAATCTTTGCGTAAAAGAAACTCAGAGAGGCGCCGTGGCTTACGAGGACTTGTGGCGGTCTCTGGGGATTTCTGTGGATTGGAATTTAAGATTTTCAACTATAAACAAGCGTTGTCAAAAAGTGGGGCAGTTATCATTCATTGATTTATATAAAAAAGGCCTTCTATATCGTTCGGAAGAACCTGTGCTGTGGGATACGCAATTTCAGACAGCTTTAGCTCAAGCTGACCTGGAGAATATAGAAAGAAAAGGAAAGTTATACGATATCGCTTTTCATGATGAGAATGGTGATCCTTTAGTAATTTCAACAACAAGACCAGAGTTGATACCAGCCTGTGTGGGTCTATTTTTTAATCCAAATGACAATCGCTATGCACACTTAATTGGCTCTAAAGCCATCGCACCAATTTTTGAATACGAAGTTCCTATTCTTACATCCGAACAGGTTGATATGGAATTTGGTACTGGGTTGATGATGGTATGTACCTTCGGTGATAGTGAGGATGTTGAAAAATGGAAAGAACATAAACTAGAAACCCGTATTTGTATTAATTCAGACGGTAAAATGAATGATTTGGCTAAGCAATATGCTGGAATGCCAGTTGAGGAAGCGCGCTCAAGGATAGTAAAAGACTTAAAAGAAAAAGAGTTAGTTTTAGATACTAAAACAGTCACTCAAAATGTTTCTGTAGGTGAACGCTCAGAAAAACCAGTTGAGTTTAATATGACGCCTCAATGGTTTATTAAGGTTCTAGATAACAAAGAAAAATTTCTTAAAAGAGCAGAAGAGCTTAATTGGCATCCTTCACACATGAAAGTGCGGTTAATTAATTGGATCGAAGGCTTGAAATACGACTGGAATATATCTAGACAACGCTATTATGGTGTTCCTATTCCAGTATGGTACGTTCTAGATGATGAAAAGGAAATCATCGATATTATTATCGCTGATGAAAGCAGCCTCCCTGTAGATCCCACTGAAACACAACCACCTAAGTGGGCGCTTGAGAAGTATCCAGACAATGAAATTATCCCTGAAACAGATGTTATGGATACATGGATGACGTCTTCTGTCAGTCCTATGATAAACAGTAATTGGTCCTCGCTTGATGAAGATATTTCAGATAATGGAATCTATCCAATGAGTATTAGAGTGCAAGCGCATGAAATTATTAGGACTTGGCTATTTTATACTCTAATAAAGGCAGAATACCATACTGATTCTTTACCTTGGGAAAATGCAATGATCTCTGGTTGGGGTTTGAACGAACAAGGTAAAAAAATATCTAAGCGTTCTTTAGAAAAAGAAACGGATTCCAACGGATATAATCGATATAATCCAGAACATTTGATAAATAAATATGGTGCGGATGCCGTTCGTTATTGGGCTGGTGGAGCTAAATTAGGGCAAGATTTAAAGTTTTCAGAAAAAGAAATAAAACGTGGTAAGTCTGTAGTCACAAAGCTTTGGAACGCCTCTAGAATGGCATTCATCTACATGAAGAATTTTGATGTAAAAAATGATTACATTAAATATGAAGATGAACTCTTGAGGATCAGTGGATATATAATGAACTTAATAAAACTATAAAGGAAGTAACTGAAAGTTTAGATTGTTTCGAATATTCAGTGGCTAGGTCTGCTTTAGACAAATTTTTCTTCATGCTTTATTGTGATAATTACCTTGAAATGATCAAGCTAAGATTTCAAGATAATAGCGAGTGGAGTTTGGAAGAAATAAGATCCACTCAATCAAATTTGTTTGATTGTACAAATCTAATATTGAAATTATTTGCACCATTTATCCCTTTTATCACTGAAGAAATATATCAAAAAGCTGGCTGCTTCGGAGAAAATGATGTTTCAATCCATGTAAGCTCTTGGCCACAATCTAACGAAGCAGTCGAGTTCATCCACCAACAAGATATGGACATTATAATTTGGGCCGTCGAAGAAATTAGAAAGTTCAGGTCAGTAAATCAAATAGGTGCAGGTACTATATTAGACAGTGTTTGTCTTAATATAGATGATAAAAATAAATATATTAAAGCCTTAGAGCTTAAAAAATCAATAACAACTGCTGGCCGAATTAACGATGTTGATATTAAACATGAAACAAATGAAGCCTCTGTAATCGCGGCTTAGAAAGATGACCCACTATGGCAATATTAGTAGTAGAATTTAAATGTAAATCTAATCCAAGATCTTTCGAGAAGAGTCTATTGAAGGAAAAATTAACTTTACTAAGTGGGCAAGATAATTGGGTGCAATCATCTGAAACTGAAACATCACTTGTTTTAAAAAGTGAAGAAAGTTGTTCTAAAAAACCCTTTGAAAAGGTGGTTTCTTTATTAGTCGAAGATCTAAATATATATTTTAGAAACGCAGCAGAAGCTGTCGAGCATGATTATCGTATAGCCAATATGGATGGAGCTATATATCCAGTAGTATCCTTTGGATATTTAAGGCATCAATTCGTCAAGAGTGTTTTAGAAACAGGCAGTAAAGAAAAATCAGCTTTAATAGAGGTAAATACTGATTGGTATAGGTCTCGTATGGAGAATTCGCCATTTAGTAAATTTATGAAATTATTCCGTAGTTAAAAGTTTAGCATTTCATTTATCATACTGTTTTGGCAAATTATCGCCATACAAAATCCAAAGGGGATGTATATCTAGAACTTTAGCAAGGGCAATAATCTCATAGTCTTTGACGTGACGAATCCCTCGCTCTAGTTCTGATATGCCGTTTTGAGTAATGTCGATCTGAAAATCAACGCTGAGAGCTGTGGCAAGATCAATCTGTGCCATATCTTTGCCGACTCTGCCTAACTTAATACGTTTGCCACAAACGTTGTTTCCTATTTTTTCCATTTTTGACCTTTACCTCAACAACCATAGGTTAAAAAGTAACCGTTCTTAGAAAAATATGTATCTTCGTTTCTTATAATTTAACTTGTAATAAGTTAGATAATGTCAAAAATATATAGAATAAATGTTTTTAATTTAAAGAAATATGGAAGAAATCGTCATGAAAAATAAAGATGAAAATGATTTAAGCACATTTTTACAGGCACGTATTGATGAGCTGTCGAAGCTATCCCCTGAAGAGCAAGACCGTATATTAGGGGAAGAAATTTCAGAAGAAAATATAGAAAATCTTCGCTCAAAGCTCAAAGAAAAAAATGAAAAAGTGCCTAAAGGACAATATAAAAATCACTACTATAGAAAATAAATGTAGTCTTATGACGCCTGATACAAGGCGGCCTCATCTTTGCGCCGTCTAATCAGTCCATTTAATTTACGACCATTCGCCCACACCCAGCGCATGAGTTGTTGTGGTACGCCAGCATGGTTACCTCGATTAATAACACGGCGTAGTGTTGATCTTTGCAATGCTCCACCTCCTAAATTGAAGGTAAAGGACACCAGCGCATTAAATTGATTATCAGTTAATGGCACTGTAATTAATCTTAAAACAGCATGTTCCGCGATTCGCACATCGTGCCTTAGAAGATCTTCTGCCTGTAATTTTGTAATGCCCTCGCCAAAATCTTCATGCGATAGTATGAGATGGCCATAACCTATAGTTGGATATCCAGCAGGGCAGATATAAACCTTAGATGAAAACCCTTCATGATGCTTGATAATATCAAGCCCTTCTTGTGTCACATGACGCATAAGTATAACTCCTTTGTAAAAATTGATTGGTTTGATAGGATTGAAAAAATTTAAATAATTGAGGATCAAATGACCCAAGCACTCGGTACATTAAAACGCGTTGATTTACGTGATATTTGGAAAACAGAAGATCGTGATTTCACACCGTGGTTGGCGAAAGCGGAGCATCTTCAAATTTTAGGCAAAACCCTCGGGATAGAGCTTGAATTTGAAGCGCAAGAAAAAGAAGTGGGACCATTTCGTGCAGATATTTTGTGTAAAAATACATTGGATGACTCTTGGGTATTGATTGAAAATCAGATCGAGAAAACCGATCACCGTCATCTTGGTCAACTCATGACATACGCGGCAGGATTGCACGCTGCCAATATCGTCTGGATCGCATCGAAGTTTCAGGAAGAACACCGTGCAGCCCTCGACTGGCTCAATGAAATTACGGATGAAAAATTTCGTTTCTTTGGTTTAGAAGTTGAACTCTGGCAGGTTGATGATTCAGTTGCCGCGCCCAATTTTAATATTATTTCTCAGCCTAATGACTGGAGTAAAAATGTTTCCAATTCAGCTAAAAGAATAGCAAATGGGCCTCTTAGTGATATTAAGGAACTGCAAGGGCGTTATTGGACAAAATTCTCTCAGTATTTAGAAGATCATTCGCACATGTCACTTCGCACACCTCGCCCTCAAAATTGGGCTGATTTTAGTCTGGGTAAAACAAATGCTGTACTTCGACTCACAGTTAATTCACAAGCACAAAAAATTACAGTTGGTGTATATTTGAGTAAAAATATGAGGTCTGCATTCGATGATTTCCTTGCAGAGAAAGCCATCGAGGATCAATTTGGAGAAAACCTTGAATGGGAAAATGAAGAAAACAAACAAACGGCAGTTATTAAAATAGAAAAACAAGCCGATATTTATGATGAGGGTGATTGGGAAGCTCAACAGCTATGGTTGAAAACCATGCTTGAAAAATTCAATACCGTTTTTCGTCCTTTAGTCACTCATTATTGATACAATTTTATATTTCGAAGAAACTTCCACTAAGGTCATTTTAAAATTCTTTTTCTTGGCAGAATGATCCACAATCGATTTTCATGGTTTTCATGTTTCTACCCTTTAGATCGGGTGGAAGCTGATCAAGAAAATCCCGTTTTCCTTTTATTCGAACGAGCTTAGCACCTATTTTGCGTGATTGAACGGCACGCTGCTCAAATATTTCAGGAAATGTTTCACGGACGTGATTCCAATAAGTCGGGCTTGATGCTTTTACACAACCGATACAATTGGCGTTGGGAAAGCCCGAACCAAATCTAGAGGCCATGGAGTATGTGGCAGGTAATTTTATATTGGCTTTTTTTATAATTTCATAACATTTATCTTTTGTGATCTGCCGTTCCAACAAAATAGGTAAGATATTGCTTCGCTCTCTATTATAAAAATTCCAGTATCTATGTTGCTCATCTGATGTGAAGCCTAATACAATCCAATCACAGTGATTTCGTTGTTCCCATTGCAGACGCGCTTTTTTCTTTAACTCAGTTGTACAAGGAGCGCCTGTAACCCCAGACATATATTTCTGTTGTTCCCAAATATTGACGGCACTGGCATCAGGATGATTGGCGTTTTTTGCTATTTCAATCTCAACGCCTAACCAGTTTTCAACATCTTTTAAAAATCTAAGATTATCCTCATGCTCCTCCGCTATAGGGTTGTTGATGATACGAATAGTGCATCGACTCCCATATCGTTCTATTGTTTTTTTGGCAGCGACAGCGCTGGCTGCACCACATGAAAACCAGACAGCGATGACATCGCCGTCTTTTACATTAAATCCTTGCTCAGTCA
>Ga0206130_10009052_pt1 | contig 10522 bp, 8 predicted proteins | sample Helgoland_Spring_9_FD_148637 | JGI IMG/M metagenome (GOLD analysis project Ga0206130, IMG submission 148637) | Pelagic subsurface seawater microbial communities from Kabeltonne, Helgoland, North Sea - Helgoland_Spring_Bloom_20160512_1 | ecosystem: Environmental > Aquatic > Marine > Epipelagic ...
ATTTGCACCCCTGGGATGATCGTGTCAGCGGTGGCTTGGATGCGATCTGGCGAGGGCTCGGTTGAGGATGCACTGGGCGGGGTTTTGTGCCGTTGCACAGGGTATCGCAAGATTTTGGATGCGGTGGCCGAGGCTGCGGCTGGCGGAGTAGAGCCGCTGAATGGTTCGGGTGCGATGGGAACGTCGATCCGCCGTTTGGACGGAGCGGATAAGGTTTCTGGACGCGAGCAGTTTGGCGATGATGTTGCCGGCGCGGACGTGGCCGTGGTGCATGTGATCCGTTCGCCGTTCGCGCGCGCCGCGTTTCGATTTGGCGATTTAGAAGGGTTCCGCACTCATACGGACGGCGTTTTGGCCGTGTTAACGGCGGCGGATGTGAAGGGGCGCAATTGTTTTGGCGTGATCCCACCGTTTGCAGATCAGCCTGTGTTTGCGGTGGATGAAGCCCGTTTTCGTGGCGAAGCAGTGGCGGCGGTTGTCGGTACACCAGACCTGATGGCGCGGTTCAAAGACGGCGATTTCCCCCTGATTTGGGAGGAATTACCAGCGGTGATGGAGCCTGAAGATGCGATGGCAAAAGGTGCGCCAGAACTGCATTCGGGGCGGGCGAACAACGTGATGATCACCGGGTTTGTGGCCTGCGGAGACAGCGCGGCGGCGTTGGACGCTGCGACCGTGCAGGTGGTGGGAACGTTTGAGACGGGGTTCGTTGAACACGCCTATATCGAACCAGAAGCGGGGTTTGCGGATATCGTTGATGGCCGTGTGGAGGTCCATGCCTGTACGCAGGCCCCCGTGATGGATTTGGACAGTTTAGAAGAAATTTTAGCGTTGGATCGAAGCCAAATTCGTGTGGTGCCAACAGGTGTTGGCGGTGGGTTCGGATCAAAACTGGATATCTCGGTCCAGCCGTTTTTAGCGATGGCGGCGCAGGCGATAAATGGGCCTGTGCGGATAAATTATTCGCGCGGCGAATCTATGCAATCCACGACGAAACGGCATCCAGCAAAAATGTCGGTTCAGATCGGTGCCGATGTAGATGGAATGCTGTCTGGGATGCGGTTTGATGGGGTGTTTAATACGGGGGCTTATGCGTCTTGGGGGCCGACGGTGGCGAACCGCGTGCCTGTTCATGCGTCGGGTCCGTATCACGTTAAGGATTACCGCGCCGAGGCTGTGGGCGTGCACACACATTGCCCGCCAAGTGGTGCCTTTCGAGGCTTTGGCGTGCCCCAAGCCGCGATTGCACAAGAGGTTTTGTTTGATGAATTGGCGGCTAAACTGGGACTCGACCCGCTAGAATTTCGGGTCCGTAACGCGCTGAAAAACGGGATGCCGACGGTCTGTGGGCAAGTGTTTGAGCAAGGTGTTGGCATTGGCGCGTGTTTTGAAGCGCTGCGGGATGCGTGGAAAAATGCGCTGGTAGAAGTCGAAGAATTTAATGCCAAAGGCGGCGTTGTTCGCCGCGGTGTTGGTATCGCTGCGGGGTGGTATGGGTGTGGGAATACGTCGCTGCCCAACCCATCCACGATCAAAGTGGGGGTTCGCCTTGATGGGCAATTTGTGCTGCACCAAGGGGCGATGGATATTGGGCAGGGCGCAAATACTGTTATTTCTCAGATATTTGCGCAGGCGTTGGGGTTTGATGTGCATGATCTGGAATTGATTGGCGCAGACACAGATGTAACGCCTGATGCGGGTAAAACCAGCGCATCGCGCCAAACATTTGTGTCGGGAAATGCGGCGCGGCTGTCTGGCCTTGCGCTACGGGCTGAGATTTTACGACGGTGTAATGTGGAAAGCGCGAGCGCGCGTATCGCGGCGGGTGATGGGGTTGTGATTGTGACGGACGGCGCGGCGGTGCATAAAGTTGCGCTGGCAGGTTTGGATGTGGATGGCGATGGGTATGTTTTGCGCTCCGAGGAAAGCTATGATCCGCCGACCAAGCCGCTCGATCAAAATGGGCAGGGTGTGCCCTATGCGCAGTTTGGATATGCCGCGCATTTGGCGATTGTCGACGTGGATATGGAGCTGGGAACGGTGACGCCTGTACGATTTGTGGCGGCCCATGATGTGGGTCATGCGGTGAACCCGATGCTGGTCGAAGGGCAGGTACATGGTGGTATTGCCCAAGGATTGGGCATGGCGTTGATGGAGGAGTTTATCCCAGGGCGCACTGAAAACCTGCATGATTATTTGATTCCGACCATTGGGGATATTCCGCCGATTGAAACCCTGATTGTCGAAGAGCCTGATGCGCATGGACCGTTTGGTGCGAAAGGGTTGGGCGAGCATGTTTTGATCCCCACCGCACCCGCGCTGATCAATGCGATTAATATGGCGGCGGGCGTGCAGATGCGCCGTGTCCCCGTGACACCTGCGAGATTGCGTGCAGCAATTTTGGAGGCAGAGAATGACTGATCGGCCAGAGAAAATTCGGTGTGATGCGTGCCCCGTCCTGTGTTTTATCGCCGAAGGGCGATCAGGTGCGTGTGATCGCTATGCTAACCATGGTGGAGATCTGGTGCGGCTTGATCCGTTGACAGTGATTGAAAATGGCGGGCCTGCGGTTCCGTTTATGGGCGGTGATTTGGCCCAAGAATGGAGCGGTGATATCGTGCAGGGAAACCGCCCGTTTGTGACAGCGATTGGCGCGGGCACGACGTACCCCGACTACAAACCTGCACCATTTATTGTATCTGCTGAGACGCGCGGTGTGGATATGGTGACGGTCGTGACCGAAGGGATTTTCAGTTATTGTGGTGTGAAAGTGAAGATCGACACGGACCGCCATATCGGTGAAGAACGCGCGATTGTGCGCGTCGACGGCGAGGCCATTGGCCATGTGATGACGACCGAATATGGCAGCAAAATGCTGTCGCTGGGTGGGGTCGATCACCTGACAGGTGGCTCCAAAAAAGAAGGTCGCGTGACCTGCGATGCTTTGTTGGCTTTGTGCAATTGTGAACCTGTTGAGATGACAATTGACGATGGTGCTGTTGTGATTGTGCAGGCTGGTAAGGCGCCTGTGATCGACGGTGACGTCGAAAAACTGATGCGGGTTGGATGTGGATCGGCTGCGATTGGGATGTTTGCGGCGCAATGGAAAGGCCACGCAGACGAGGTGATTGTGGTCGATGATCACATCACAGGCGTTCTGTCTGAACATCAGGCGGGTGTGCTGTTGGACATTCCACCAAGCGGTATTCGGGTGGTTGGGCGCAGATCGACCCCTGGACGGTATTTTCAAGTTGCCGAACCGGGTACAGGTTGGGGTGGCACAAATATTTCCGATCCGTTGAGTGTAATCAAAACGATCAATCCAAAGGTAGCTTGGCCCGGTTTGCGGCTATTTATGATTTCAACAACGGGCGAACAATGGGCGTATTTTGAGCTGGATGATGATCTGGTTCCACAAGTGGCAGAGCCGTCTGCCGCGTTACGGTTAAGTGCAGAGCGCGTCGCGGAAAACTGTGAACCGTCAGTATGTTCGGTGCTGTTCATGGGCGGCGCGGGCGGATCACTGCGCGCGGGTGTGACGGAAAACCCGGTGAAATTGACGCGCTCGGTACGTGAAACGCTGACGCAAGTGACCATTGGCGGCGCGGAGGCGTATCTATGGCCCGGCGGCGGGATTACCGTGATGGCTGATGTCACGAAAATGCCGAGCAATGCGTTTGGCTATGTTCCAACACCTGCGCTGGTGGCGCCGATTGAGTTTACGATGCGGCGCGAAGATTACGTGGCATTGGGCGGTTTTGTTGACGAAATTCAGAATGTGAATGATGTTTTGGATGGAAGCGAACGTCGTGTTGATACAAAGGCGGCGAAATGATTGCCGCGCGAATATCTGGGGACCGGCTGCATTTGCAGCATGGACCGATTGATCTGATTGTTGGTGCTGAGGGTGCACGGGACGCAGCATTTGCCACTGCGCAAGCGCGGTTTTCAACAGTTTTGGAAGAATTGGTAGCGGAGTTGCCATTGTTGCGAACAGCCATGCCCGTTTCGCCAAAAGGGGTGATTGCGCAGCGGATGGCGCGGGCCGCATCTGGATTTTCAGAGTTCGTGACGCCGATGGCGGCGGTTGCAGGGGCCGTTGCAGATGAAGTTTTAACCGCGATGAAAACACGTGATATCTCAAAAGCTTACGTGAATAATGGTGGCGATATTGCGCTGTATCTTGCGACGGGTTCGTTCGATGTTGGTGTTGCTGGCTTGGACGCCACGGCGCTTGGCAAAGTGACGATCCGTGCGGGTGACGGGATCAGTGGGATTGCCACAAGTGGGCGCGGTGGGCGAAGCCTTTCGCGCGGAATTGCGGATAGCGTTACGGTTTTGGCAGGGTGCGGAGCGGGTGCGGATGTGGCGGCGACGATGATTACGAATGCAGTGGATGTGGAAGCGGCGCAAGTGGTTCGCGAGCGGGCCTTTGATCTTGATCCTGACAGTGATTTGGGGGAGCGTTTGGTTGTTACTGCTTGTGGTAGTTTATCGTTAAACCAAATTGATGCCGCACTTAATAATGGTGAAGCGAGAGCCTTAGAACTGGTGCGAAGTGGGCGAATAAAAACAGCGTTTCTGGTCTTGCAGGGACAGAAACGTGTTGTTGGAATGAAGGAGTTGGCAAATGCCTGATGTTGTTGTTCGAAAGAGTGTAACACTGGTGGAGGAAATCCATCACGAGTTCGGACCTGCACCTGATCAACCGTTGCGTCGTGTCGCGACAGTTGCCGTGATAAAAAATCCCTATGCGGGCGCGTATCACGCTGATATCGCGGGATTTATGGACGATTTGAAACCACTGGGGTTGCAAATGGCGCGAAAGGGGTTGGCGGCTCTTGGCGGTGATAAATCGGTGGTTCAGGGGTATGGTAAGGGGTCCATTGTTGGGATCGACGGCGAGTTGGAACACGGTGCGTTGTGGCATGTGCCAGGCGGTTACGCGATGCGTGAATTGCTGGGCGATGCGGCCGCGATTGTGCCATCCACGAAAAAAGTTGGCGCGGTCGGTACGCGGTTGGATGTGCCGATCACGCACATCAACGCGAGCTACGTGCGCAGTCATTTTGATGCAATGGAAATTGGCTTGAACGATGCGCCACGCGCCGATGAATTGGCGTTCATTTTGGTGATGACAACGGGTGCGCGCATTCATGCGCGGGTTGGTGGGTTGGCCGCGAATGACGTTGAAGGAAAGGATGGTTTGCGATGAAAGCGAAGATTAGAAAAACTGCCGTTTGGGTAGAAGAAACGCATACCGAAATGGGTAAGCCAATTGCCCCCGCAACGCGTAAAGCTGTGGCTGTAGCCGTGATCGAGAACCCGTTTGCGGGGCGGTTTGTCGAGGATTTAGAACCACTTATGGAGATTGGCGCAGAGTTGGGTGCGTTGCTTGGAGATCGCTGTATTGCGGCGTTGGGGATCACGCCCGAGCAGGCCGAAAGCTATGGCAAGGCGGCGATGGTTGGCGAAAACGGAGAGTTGGAACATGCCGCTGCGATATTACATCCAAAGATGGGAGCGCCGCTGCGTAAAGCGGTTGAAAAGGGCGCGGCACTGGTGCCTTCAAGTAAGAAAATGGGTGGACCGGGGCAGGATCTGGACGTGCCTTTGGGGCACAAAGATGCGGCCTATGTTAGGAGCCATTTCGATGGAGTTGAGGTGCGAATGAATGATGCGCCGCGTCGTGATGAGATTTTAGTGGCGGTGGCAGTAACCGACAGCGGGCGCCCTTTGCCGCGCGTTGGCGGGTTGGAACACAAAGATGCCATCGGCAAGGATGGGCTGCGCTGATGGTCTATAAGCTCGACGAACAAGTTGGGTATATTTTGCGATTGGCGAGCCAGCGCCATGCGTTGCTGTTTAACAAACATTCTGAATTGGGGCTGACGCCGACGCAATTTTCGGCTTTGGTGCGTGTGGCTGAAATGGGAAGTTGTTCGCAAAATCTGTTGGGGCGGCGCACGGCGATGGATGTTGCGACCATTAAAGGCGTAGTTACACGTTTGAAAGCAAAGGGTTTTGTTCAGCTAAATCCTGATCCTGGGGATAAACGGCGGACAATGGTTTCGCTGACAAAAATGGGTGCGGAGTTGATCGAACAGCTGCATGATTTTGGCAAATCAGTGACTGATGATACTCTGGCGCCATTGTCGGCCAGCGAACGCAAGGTTTTTCTGGAGATGCTGACGCGGTTGACCTAGGGTTTTAACGAATCCAAGGAGCAGAGCGATGGCCGAAGATTATCCGTTAACATCGACCCATTGGGGGGTTTACCGTGCCGAAGTACGTGACGGGAAACTTGTGAAATTGCTCGATTTCGAAGACGATGTGGACCCGAGCCCGATTGGCAATGGCATCGTCGATGCCTTGGACGCGCCCAGCCGAATTACTGCGCCGATGGTGCGTAAATCTTGGCTTGAAGAGGGCGCTGGATCACGCTCAAATTTGTGTGGCAAAGATGCGTTTGTCGAGGTCACTTGGGATCAAGTTAACAAATTGGTCGCGGATGAATTGCGCCGTGTGAAGCGGGATCATGGGCAAAAGGCGATTTATGCTGGGTCTTATGGTTGGGCATCGGCGGGACGTTTCCATCATGCGCAAAGCCAGATGAAGCGGTTTTTGAACTGTATTGGCGGGTTTACGTCGTCGGTGAACACCTATTCTTTTGCGGCGGCCGAAGCGATTGTGCCCCATGTTTTGGGAAATTATCGCGACCATATGAACCGTACGACCAGTTGGCGTTCGATCGCAATTGAAGGTGAATTGGTGGTGGCGTTTGGTGGCATCCCAGTGAAAAACGGCCAGATCGAAGCGGGCGGAACAGGGCGGCATGTGCAGCGTGAAGGGCTCAAAATGGCACGTGAAGCTAGCGTCGAATTTGTGAATATCAGCCCGCTGCAATCGGATATGGAAGCGGATTTGAACGCGGAATGGTGGGCGGCGCGACCGACCAGCGATGTGGCGATAATGTTGGGATTGGCGCATACGATTTACACGGAAAATCTGCATGATACCGCGTTTCTGGATACATATTGCAGCGGCTTTGATCGGTTTGTCCCGTATCTGACGGGGCAGGTCGATGGTGTTGCGAAAGATGCGGATTGGGCAAGCGAATTGTCCGAGATTCCAGCCGAGGATATTCGTGCCTTGGCGCGCAAAATGGCGACCAAACGTTGCATTGTTTCGGTGAGCTGGTCGTTGACGCGCAGCCATCACGGGGAACAGCCTTTTTGGATGGCGATTACGCTGGCAGCGATGTTGGGACAGATCGGTTTGGAAGGCGGCGGCGTGGCCTTTGGCTTTAGCGCAGAGAACAGCATTGGTGGCGATACACGGCTCACGCCAGGTGCTGGATTGCCGATGGGGAAGAACGCAGTCGCGGACTATATTCCAGTCGCCAGAGTTACAGATTTGTTGGAAAATCCAGGTGGTAAGACCCAATATGACGGTAAAACCTTGGACTTTCCCGACATTAAGCTGATTTGGTGGTCGGGTGGAAATCCGTATCACCACCACCAGGATTTGAACCGATTTGCAAAGGCTTGGGAAAAGCCAGACACGATTATTGTGAATGATTGGTGTTGGAATGCGACGGCAAAACGCGCCGATATTGTGCTGCCTGTGACAACGCATGTGGAGCGAGAGGACCTGCAGTTGGCCCAGCGTGATCCGTATATTGTTGCTATGAAAAAGGTTGTGGAACCGCCCAAAGGTGTGCGAGGGGACCATCAGGTTTTCAAAGGTATCGCAGCAGAAATGGGCGTAGAAGAAGAATTCACAGAAGGGCGATCAGAAGACGAATGGTTGCGCTGGATCTGGGATAAAACGCGGCAAAATCCAGAGGCTGAAGGCATGGGACTGCCAGATTGGGACGAGTTGCAGGCGATGGGCTGGTACAAGACGCCAGATCAGGCAAAACCGACCGTGATGATGCGCGAATTTCGCGATGATCCTGTTGCAAATGCTTTGACGACGCCATCCGGTAAGATTGAGATTTATTCGGATGTAGTTGCAGGATTTGGGTATGACGATTGCCCAGGGCACGCTGTTTGGCGCGAACCTTATGAATGGTTGGGCGCGGTGGGGGACCACCCGTTGCATATGATGAGCAATCAGCCGCGTAAAAAGCTGCATTCGCAACTGGATCAAGGCGGCGTTGCAGCAACTGGAAAGATTAAGGGGCGCGAACCTGTGGTTTTGAATCCAGCGGATGCGGCGGCGCGCGGGATTGCGGATGGCGATGCAGTTAAGGTGTTCAATGATCGCGGTGCGGCGTTGGGTGTGGCGGTTTTGTCGGATGAAGTGCGCCAAAGCGTGATTGTGATGTCGACGGGGGCTTGGTGGGACCCAGATGAGAATGGCATGTGTCGCCACGGGAACCCAAATGCGCTGACGCGGGATGTCGGAACATCGCAGTTGGGGCAGGGGCCGACGGCGCATTCTTGTTTGGTGGATGTGGAAAGGTTTAGTGCTGAACTACCTCGCGTTCAGGCGTTTGATCCACCCGAAATTATTTGGCGGGAGGCACGACAAAACACATGACCCCAGGCAAAGCATTTCTGAGCAGTGACGAAATCCGCTCTTTTAATGGTCGTTCTGATCTTTGGGGGCTGTGGCTGGTTGTGCATTGTTGGGGCATTATTGCGGGCGCGCTGCTGATTTTTGGGCTTTGGCCGAATATTTTGACCTTTGTATTGGCGGTAATGGTGATCGGATCACGCCAGTTGGGGTTGGCAATTTTGATGCATGAGGCTGCCCATGTAGCCCTGTTTAAAACACGTAGATCGAATGAGTTAGCAGGTGTTTGGCTGTGTGGGCGGCCCATCTTGGCGGATATGTTTGAATATCGCAGGTACCATTTGCAACACCATCAGCACACGCAGACCGACAAAGATCCTGATCTTAACCTGTCGCGCGCGTTTCCGACAACAAAAGCCAGTATGTGGCGCAAGGTTTGGCGCGATATTTCAGGGCAAACGGGGATTAAACAGCGTAGCCAGCAGGTGATGATGGCGTTCAAGCTGGTGGGCGAGGACGATGATTTAACCAATGATGACCTTGCACAGGCCTTTGCTGGGCCTGTTTTAGGGCAGGCGATGTTGGTTAATGTGGTGATTTTTGCACTGATGTGGGCCGTCGGGGCATGGTGGTGGTGGTTCGCGTTTTGGGCGCTGCCGTTGTTGACGTGGTATCAATTGGTGCTGCGGGTGCGAAACATTGCGGAACACGGTGTGGTCGAGTTTTCAGACGATCCGTTGCGCAATGTGCGAACAACAAAGGCGGGGCCGATTATGCGGCTTTTTTTGGCGCCGTATTATGTGAATTATCATTTGGAACATCACCTGATTATGCATGTGCCTTGCCGACATTTGCCACGGTTGCACAGACTGATGATTGCCAAAGGGTATGGGGATGACATGCGAATTGGGCGCAATTACTGGGATGTTTTGAAGCTGGCTGCGTCGCGCACCGTTTGAGCGGAGGTGACGTTGGCCATTTTTGAGCTACTTCTTTGGGCGTGGTGGAAGGCGCTCAAAGGCTGGAATGCCATCGGGGATCAGGTGGAAATCTTGTTTGTCCAATGTGTGGATCGCCACCGCGGGGGCGTATTCGTCCGCGTTGTCAAGCGTGCCAACTTTGAGAATCAGTTGATCGAGGCCCGTGCGGCGCGTGAGCATATGGGTGCCGCAGTTTTCGCAAAATTCGCGGGTGACAGGGGCGTCCAGATCGGGGCGTGCAAAGGTTTTTGGCGTGCCTTTGGTGTAGGAAAAGCCATCATCGGGGACGAACATGAAAAAGTTTGGGCCTCCGCCAGAATGGTACTGGCATTCGCGGCAGTGGCATTGTGCTTTGAACTGGGACGCGCCAGTGGAGGCGTAGGTGAGTGCGCCGCAGTAGCATTTTCCTGTGCGTGTATCGGTCATGTGATTACCTCTGGGATGCGATCGGCGGGCGGGGTGTTGCGCGAGCGTTGACTGGTGACGACGCCGTCGATGATGGTCATGCCGACGCCCGGCAGATTGCCGAGTTGGATGGATTCTAGGATGTTTTTGCCGGGGGCGTGTTGGGCTTGATCCATGAGCACGAAATCGGCGCATTTACCGACCTCGATTAGGCCCGTGTCGAGTTCGCGGCGACGGCCCGTGTTGCCGTTGGCAAAACAGAATGCGGTTTCGGCGGCGACGTTGCCGAGGGACGACAACATCGCGACCATGCGCAGGATGCCGAGGGGTTGCACGCCTGAGCCTGCGGGGCCGTCGGTGCCAAGGATGACTTGGTCGAGTTTGCCAAGTTCGCGTGCGGTGTTGAGCGTGAGGAGGGCGGCGCGTTCATTGCCGTTGTGCACAATTTCAAGCGCAGCGGTGCAGCTTTCGCACAGGCAGATGATTTGATCGTCGGGTAGCGCGGAGTGGCCCCCGTTGATGTGGCCGACAACATCTGTGCCTGTTTCCAGCACCATATCTGCGTCGATCAAGCCAGAACCGGGAATGGATGGGCCGCCTGTGTGGATGGTGGC
>Ga0206130_10009054_pt1 | contig 10520 bp, 8 predicted proteins | sample Helgoland_Spring_9_FD_148637 | JGI IMG/M metagenome (GOLD analysis project Ga0206130, IMG submission 148637) | Pelagic subsurface seawater microbial communities from Kabeltonne, Helgoland, North Sea - Helgoland_Spring_Bloom_20160512_1 | ecosystem: Environmental > Aquatic > Marine > Epipelagic ...
GCCTTTGTCTTCTAAATGAATCAAAACTTTACTAGCCGTGAGCCCATCATAAACGATCAATTCGTAGGCTTTGGATTTGAGAACACTTTTCTTTCTCAAGAAATATTTCTTATAGTTACTGGCTAAATCTTCAATTTTTAATTGTTTTTTTAAATTGATACTTAAGCCTTCCAAAACACTTGCCATTTCGCGTTCTTGTTTTTCAACGGAGGTTTTATCACGGTCTTCTTTTTCTTGAATCAAAATAGATAAATAGATGCGATCTGGTTTTACGATTGAATCCACTTTTGCGTTGGTTTCTAGATATGGTTGATCAATGAAATTTTTGGACTGTGCGTATCCGAAAAAGCAGGTCGCAATACAAATGGCAGTAAACATGTAATTTTTCATAAATTGGATATTTTTATTTTTTCAATGAATATACAATTAATGTACCAAAGTTTAAAATAAACCCAAAGTTGTCTTTTTATATTACATGTCTTCTGAATTGAGAGATGTTATTTTTTCTTACAAATAAAAATTGCGCTCAAAAACATTCTGTGTTTCTTTTAAAAACAGTAATTTGGTATAAGATTTGAAGTCCGTATTTTTAAAACCATTTATGCGCCAATTTTTTACACTCTATTTTTTCATTTTTTCATTATCACTTTTAGCCCAAGAATCTACTTCTCCATTGGAGTCTTCAGATGTGGAGCTGCAAAAATCATGGGTCGATAGCACCTATAACTCACTCAGCCTAAAAGAGAAAATAGGACAGTTGTACATGGTTCAAGTGTTCTCTAACCAAGATCAAGCCACGAAAAAAACAATTCTCAACCAAATCACGACCCACCATATTGGAGGTGTTATTTATTCTAATGGAGGTCCCGTACGACAAGCCCAATTGAACAATGAGTTACAAGCAGCGTCTAAAATTCCTTTATTGGTTGGAATGGATGCCGAGTGGGGGCTGAGCATGCGCTTGGATTCTACCTATGCCTTTCCATGGAATATGACTTTGGGTGCCATTAAAAATCTAGACCTCATTCGTCAAACAGGAAAACATATAGGAGAGCATTGCAAACGTATTGGGGTTCATTTTAATTTTGCGCCTGTGGTGGATATCAATACCAATCCCAAAAATCCGATTATAGGAAACCGTTCTTTTGGAGAAGATAAAGAAGAAGTCACAAATCGTGCTATGGCGTTTATGGAAGGCATGCAAAGTGCGGGTGTGTTGGCCAATGCCAAACATTTTCCAGGGCATGGCGATACGGCCTCCGATTCACATAAAACGCTGCCTACCATTAATTTTTCGGCACAACGCATCGATTCTTTGGAGTTGTACCCATATAAAAAATTATTTTCAAAAGGATTATCTTCTGTGATGGTAGCACACTTAAATGTGCCAAACCTCGATTCACGTCCCGATTATCCATCATCCTTATCGTATCCGATCGTCACCGAATTATTAAAAGAAAAACTAGGGTTTAAAGGGCTTATTTTTACCGATGCACTGAGTATGAAAGGCGCTTCTAATTTTAGTGATCCTGGCGAAATTGACCTTCAGGCGTTTTTGGCTGGAAATGATGTGATGCTGATGTCCAATGAGGTGTCTCAAGGGATAGAAGCATTACACGTCGCTGTAGAATCGGGGCTTATTTCAGAGGAACGTTTGGCACATTCGGTCAAAAAAATATTAAGTGCCAAATACAAGGTTGGCTTGCATCAATTTAAACCCATTAAAACCACTAATTTAGTGGCCGATTTGAACCGTCAAAAAGACGACGTTTTATACCAAAAATTGATGGAAAATGCCGTCACACTCGTTCAAAATAAGAATGAAATATTACCCCTCAAAAATTTAGAATTACACAAAATCGCGTATGTAACTATGGGGAATGCGGATGCAACACCCTTTATAAAAACCCTCAATAAATACTCTAAAGTTGACCCTGTAAGTGCCGATAATTTGGACGAACTTATAAGCGCTTTAAGTCAGTACAATACAGTGATTGTAGGGTTGCATACCTCCAATGCCAATCCATGGAAATCCTATCAATTTACAGATAAAGAACTTGTGTGGCTTTATGAAATTGCACGCACCAATACCATTATTTTAAGTGTGTTTTCAAAGCCCTATGCTTTAAATGATTTGAAGTCGATTGCTAATTTTGAAAGCATCGTAATGGCGTATCAAAATAGTCCTATAGCACAGCAAACTGCCGCACAAATTATTTTTGGAGCGCATCCAGCAAAAGGGAAGTTGCCTGTGAGTTGTGGCTCAAGTTTTAAAGCAGGCGATGGGATCATCACAAAAGCAATTGATCGCTTAACCTACGGATTGCCTGAATCTGTTGGGATTGATTCAAGACGTTTACACAAAATTGATTCCATTACATCCTATGCTATTTCAGAAAAAATGACCCCTGGCATACAACTTTTAGTGGCCAGAAAAGGAAAAGTGATCTATGAAAATTATTTTGGTTATCACACCTATAAAAATACAAATAAGGTGAAGTTTGATGATTTGTATGATGTCGCATCTCTCACCAAAATATTAGCAACACTTCCTTTACTTATGGAACTGGTAGATGCTGGCGTGATTGGGTTACAGTCTACTTTAGGCGAATTGTTACCAGCCTATCAAAACACAAATAAAGAGAGTATTACTGTTCAAGAGATGTTGTCTCACTTTGCACAACTAAAACCGTGGATTCCTTTTTACATATCGACCTTAGATTCGATCACTCAAAAGCCAAACGCTAAGTTTTATAGAAAAAACAAGTCCAATAAATTTTCGATCAAAGTGAACGAACGCATGTACTTGCGAACCGATTTTAGAGACAGTATTCAAAACCGAATTATCAACTCTGATTTGCTAGAGGAAAAAAAATATAGATACAGTGATTTACCATATTATATTTTAAAATCGATCCTAGAAAACCACTACGATCAATCCCTTGATGCATTGGTACAACAGCATTTTTATAAATCAATGGGTGCAAATTTTTCAACTTATAAACCATTAGAAAAATTCAATAAAAACCAATTGGTTCCCACTGAAAAAGACGATTATTTCCGATATGACACGGTTCAAGGTTTTGTACATGATATGGGAGCCGCTATGCAAGGGGGCGTTGGCGGTCATGCCGGATTATTTAGCAATGCCAATGATGTGGCAAAGCTCATGCAAATGTACCTCCAGAAAGGGACCTATGGCGGCAAACAGTATTTTTCATCAAATACCTTTGAGGCTTTTAATACCTGTCATTATTGTGATCAGGAGAATCGAAGAGGGATCGGTTTTGACAAGCCTCAACTAGAAGACGAAGGCCCTACATGCGGCTGTTTGTCCATGACCAGTTTTGGACATTCTGGATTTACAGGAACCTATGCTTGGGCAGATCCAGAAGAAGAAATAGTTTATGTATTTTTGGCCAATAGAACGTATCCTGATTCTGATTCAAATCGGCTTTTGAAAGAAAATATTAGAACAGAAATACAACGTTTGATTTACGAATCAATTATAGAATAATATGAAGATAGGTATTGTGTGTTATCCAACGTTTGGAGGCAGTGGCGTTTTGGCGACCGAATTGGGTTTAGAATTATCTCGTAAAGGGCATCAAGTGCATTTTATTACGTACAGCCAACCTGTACGTTTAGAATTATTGAGTTCTAATGTTCATTTTCACGAAGTTAATGTTCCCGACTATCCGTTGTTTCATTACCAGCCGTATGAGTTAGCCTTGTCTAGTAAATTGGTAGATATGGTCAAAGTTCACAAGATCGATGTGTTGCATGTTCACTATGCAATCCCACATGCGTATGCCGCTTATATGGCCAAAAAAATGCTTCACGAAGAAGGTATTATTTTACCAATTGTGACCACCTTACACGGCACCGATATTACGTTAGTAGGGAGCCATCCATTTTATAAAACGGCCGTGACGTTTAGTATTAATAAGTCCGATGCTGTGACCTCTGTTTCTCAAAATTTAAAAGAAGATACCCAGCGTTTATTCAATACAAATAAAGAAATTAAAGTGATTCCAAACTTTATTGATATCGATAAATATGAGACCACTTTTACCGACTGTGCTCGTGATCTGCTTGCGCTTCCTGAAGAACGTGTCATCACCCATGTGAGTAATTTTAGGCCCGTTAAACGTATAGCAGATGTGATAGAAATATTCTTTAAAATTCAAAAAGAAATGCCCGCTAAACTAATGATGGTGGGTGAGGGGCCGGAACGAAAACAAGCCGAGCAACTGTGTAAAACCTATGATATCGAAGATAAAGTGGTGTTTTTAGGGAATAGTAATGAAGTCGATAAAATACTCTGTTTTAGTGATTTATTTTTGCTCCCCTCTCAAACAGAGAGCTTTGGATTGGCAGCTTTAGAGGCGATGGCATCTGGAGTGCCGGTCATTTCAAGCAATTCTGGCGGGATTCCTGAAGTTAATATTGAAGGGGTATCTGGTTTTTTAAGTCCAGTGGGAGCCGTTGATGAAATGGCTCAAAATGCAATTAAAATTCTTAAAGATGATGCCGTTTTAGAAACCTTTAAAAAAGGGGCGAAAGCCACAGCCTCTAAATTTGATATTCATGAAATAGTGCCTTTTTATGAAGCTATTTATGAAGAAGCACTCCAAAATTGCATTTCTATTTAATTCGTAAAAAAATCGTCACTTAGTCGTGCTCTAATTTTTGTTTTTGTAATAATACAATTACTTTTACATTCTAAACACTTAAGGATAAGTATATGGCAGGGAATGCATTCGGATCAATTTTTAAACTGACTACTTTTGGGGAGTCTCACGGAACCGCAATCGGTGGGGTGATTGATGGCTGTCCAGCAGGGATTTCAATCGATTTTGAAGCGATTCAACTCGAAATGGACCGTCGTAAACCAGGACAATCCGCTATTGTAACCCAACGAAAAGAACCTGATACCGTTCAGTTTTTATCTGGAATATTTGAAGGCATCACTACAGGAACGCCTATCGGGTTTGTAATTCAAAATGCCAATCAAAAATCAAATGATTATAGCCATATAAAAGACGTTTTTCGTCCAAGTCATGCCGATTATACCTATACCGAAAAATACGGTCAACGTGATTATAGAGGTGGCGGACGAAGTTCGGCACGTGAAACCGCCTGTCGCGTTGTGGCAGGAGCCATCGCAAAACAATTTCTGAAAACAATTGAAATAAATGCCTATACCTCTTCAGTAGGAGAAATAGCACTTAATAAATCTTATAAAGATTTAGATGTAGCAAACGCTGAAACCAACGATGTGCGTTGTCCAGATTCAGAAGTGGCAGCACAAATGATTTCAAAAATAAAAGCCATTCGTAAAGAAGGGGATACCATTGGAGGCGTGATCTCCTGTGTCATTAAAAATGTTCCTGTAGGATTAGGAGAACCTGTGTTTGATCGTTTGCACGCACAATTAGGAAAAGCCATGCTTTCCATCAATGCAGTGAAAGGCTTTCAATACGGCAGTGGATTTGAAGGGACTCAACTCAAAGGAAGTCAACATAATGATGCCTTTAATGCTGATGGTTCTACCAAAACAAATTTATCTGGTGGGATTCAAGGGGGCATAAGTAACGGAATGGATATTTATTTTGATGTTGCTTTTAAACCCGTTGCGACCATCATGCAAGCGCAAGACACCATCGATAAAGATGGTAATGTGGTTGAAATGCATGGAAAAGGCCGACATGATCCTTGTGTTGTGCCAAGAGCGGTGCCTATTGTAGAAGCCATGGCTGCTTTAGTGATTGCCGATTTTATGCTCTTAAACCGGCTTAGTAAAGCTTAAAATTGAAGCCCTGACAAAATTTCATATTTAATTTTTCTATATTTATGGAAATTATCGGATGGATCGTACCTAGGTTCGTTCACTAACATTAAATTTAGAACTATGAAATCACTCGCCTTACACTGGAAAATATTAATTGGCATGCTGTTAGGGGTGACCTTTGGTTTTATAATGCTTGAAGTACAGGGCGGAGGCGATTTTATTGCGAGTTGGATCAAACCCATTGGAACCATTTTTGTAAAACTTCTAAAATTAATTGCGGTTCCGCTTATTTTAGCGTCGCTCATTAAAGGGATTTCAGACTTAAAAGACATCTCTAAATTTGCGTCGATTGGGCTCAAAACGATTATTATTTATGTCCTCACCACTGTGATTGCGATAAGTATCGGATTGATTTTGGTGAATACACTAAACCCAGGGGAGGGGGTTTCTACAGAAACCATTGCAAAATTAACTGAAACTTACGCTGATAACAGCAGTGTGCAAGGAAAAATAGCAGAAGCGAGTCGTCAACAAGCCAGCCGTCCTTTAGATTTTCTGGAGGCGATGGTTCCTGACAATGCCTTTTTGGCACTCAGCAATAACAAACTGATGCTTCAAGTAATTTTTCTAGCCATGTTTTTAGGAATTTCTCTCTTGCTAGTGGGCGAAAAAAGTGCCAAACCCCTCAAAGATTTCTTTGATTCATTAAATGATGTGGTCCTTAAAATGGTTGATTTAATTATGTTAACGGCGCCTTTTGCCGTCTTTTCATTATTGGCTAATGTAGTGGTCTCATCTGGAGATCCGGAGTTGTTATATGCGCTTCTGTTTTATGCAGGCGTGGTTGTTGGTGGTTTGTTTTTGATGATTTGTTTTTATCTTGTTTTGGTATCCGTAATCACCAAACGGAATCCGATTTGGTTTTTAAAGCAAATCAGTCCAGCACAGTTATTAGCTTTTTCAACAAGTAGTAGCGCGGCAACCTTGCCAGTTACGATGGAACGTGTGGAAGAGCACTTGGGCGTCGATAAAGAAGTCTCTAGTTTTGTATTACCGGTTGGTGCTACCATCAACATGGATGGCACCAGTTTATACCAAGCCGTCGCCGCGGTATTTATTGCACAAGCCTTGAACTTTGATCTCACCTTTGCCGATCAATTAACCATTGTTCTAACGGCACTTTTAGCCTCCATTGGGAGTGCGGCTGTCCCTGGCGCAGGAATGGTGATGTTGGTCATTGTCCTCGAATCGGTTGGCTTTCCAGCGGATAAATTGGCCATCGGGCTCGCACTTATTTTTGCAGTCGATCGTCCACTCGACATGTGCCGTACCATGGTGAATGTGACTGGTGATGCCACAGTGTCTATGATTGTTGCCAAACTCGAAGGCAAACTCCACACCCCAAAATCTAAAGAATGGGATGACCATTTGGAAGAAGTGAAGTAATTCTAGTTTATTGTCAATACAAAAAGAATGTAATGGGGGGATTTACCAAGTTTGAAACCGCCTCACAATTATGTAGTTATGTTGGCATTACGCCCACAATAAGAGAATCTGGAAGCAGTGTAAGAGGCAGAGCCAGAATCAGTAAAGTTGGAAACAGAAAGTTAAGAAACTTACTTTTCTTATGTTCATTTACGGCTTGCAAACACAATAAGGGTTGCAGCGATCTTTACCAAAGAATTACAAATAAAGGAAAGAGCAAGAAATTAGCCTTAATAGCCGTTTCTAATAAGTTGCTAAAACAGTGTTTTGCAATTGCAAAATCAGGACATCCTTATGATCCAACTTTTGTGTCTGTATTAGCGGTTAAGTCGTAAGTGAACTCTAAAAATAATGAACCAAAAAAGCTTAATTATAAAATTATGCCTGGCATACTAGTATCAAAAAATTATTAAGAAAAGAGTTGTTTTTTAGCTCAGTTCTTTGTTGTGGTTAGTTATTTTTGTCTGACACATAAACTTCTTTCTCAAAATATTTTTTGTGATTGCTTACAGTTCCGATTGCCGAATCGTTTCCAATATTTTTAATTTCGTATAATTCCTCCACAATTTGTCCTTTAATATTTTGTTTACCTTTTTCATATCCAAAGATTCCAAATCGATAATCATCATTTTCAATTCCAAAAGTGTCCAGTTTTGTTTCACTTTCCGAGTACTTATTTTCAATTACTACATACATTAACTTTTTATAAACGTCAATATTTGAATTATAATTAAAACTCGCTATATTTTTTCCGACCTGAATTGTATCTGGTATTTTTAAGTTGAAGAATGAACTGTTTTTATATTTGACTTCTCCATTTTGGTCGAAATATATCGATTGATTTTTATACAAACTATCTCTTAAAGTTAACCATTCAGATTTTTCTTTAAGAGAGCCATCTTCTCTGTTATAAATCCACCAGCCTTTTTGAAATCCGTTTTCCAGCAAACCTTTTTCCTTTATTTTTCCATTTTCGTAATAGTAAAACAACGTGTCGGCTGGCGCTCCGTTTTTAACGTAAGACAACGATTTTAGTTTTCCGTTTTCATAAGTCTCTCCGCCAAAACCAGTAAATAGTGAATCGGCTTTAGAGTCTATAAATTCCACCTTAACCATTTCTCCGTTGTATTCTTGAAAAACGTCTTTTTTTTCAGATTTACAACTGATAAATACTAAAGTTAATAATATGTAAGTGAGTTTCTTCATAATTAACGGTAAACTGTATGGTTAGTGGCGTGTTAAAGTTATATAACCTTTCAGTAAGCAATAATTATAATAAAAAAGAGCTAACTCTAAAGCTAGCTCTTTGTAGCCATTAACTATACAGATTGTTGTAAACAGTTTTTATTCAGAAGTTGTTTTTTTGAATTTTTCTCCACATCCTTCAATACAGCTTGAATACTCAGGAGTAAATTTTAAAAGTTGATTTTCTAAAACAAAAACTTCAACACATTTTGAAGAGTTGCTTTCACAGGGTGTGAAATTAGAACAACCATATTCAAAAGTAATTTTATTATTATTTGTATCAATAGAGTAAGTTCCAATACTACATTCTTGAAACTTATTACTTGAAAAAGTATTGTTCTTATTTAAAGTAATGATAAAACCATTTTCTATATCTTTCCAATCCCCAGAAACACCGTCAACAACGAATGATTGCGTTAATTGCCAAGTTCCATAAATTGAAGTGTCTTCTTGTTTTTTTGCTTCTTCCTCGTTACATCCTGTAAAAAGAAATAATACTGATAAAATTAAATACATGTTTTTCATAATTAAAGGTTTTAATGCATTACACCAATTCCGCCATCGGAAGTAGTACTATAAATTGTGAAATCTTGATATTTCCAATCACTATGGCCGCATTCATTTCTTGAACGAATTCCTATAGTTATTATTTGACCATGATTAGTTGTAGTTGGATAAATTAATATTGAATTTGACCCAGAGTTTCTTTTTAATACAGAAGTTCCAATAATTTTCCACTCTATATTTTCTCCTCCTAAACCAAATAATTCCTGCCATGTTTTAGAAAAAAGACGAATTCCATTACCTGTGGTTATAATCCTTAAACTATTACGAGAGGGTTTTCCTATGATAAAATCTTCTTGTAAAATAATTCCATTATTTAATGTCGCTCTAATCCAGCCATTTCCTGTTGAACTCGAATTTAAACCTCTTATCTCTGCACTTGTATTATTACTAGATACTATCTGCACATTACTTGATGAAGACCAAGAAATTGTTGCTCCAACAGAATTAGTTATATTAACTGTTTCTGTTTGAGGAAAACAAACATTGTTTATTAGCGTAATTTTAGCACAAGAATTACTGGAAATATTTTGTAATATGGATTCGTTTTGAATAGCATAACGCATTCTATAACTTTGACCGTTTGTGAAATGGTCAGCAGGTAAATAATAGGACATAATATTAGTTAAATCAGGACTATAACCTCCAGTATTTCTTGTGTTAGCATCGGCAGGAGTATCACAGATTAAATCTCCACAGGTATTACAATTTGAGCCATTAATATTTTCAGCACAACCAGAAGTATTAGAAGCGGTTCCTTGAAATGTATGATAAAGATTTAAACAATGTCCAAATTCATGAGAGGATACACTAGTCAAAACAGCATTATTTCTCATCACTAAATTTGTTGAAGGAATATTTTGAGCCTTTCCTACTAGACTTACTCTTACAAATCCATCTACAATATAAAAATTGACAGCATCAGAACGATTTTGAGTTAAAAATAAAGAGTTATCCTCTCCTGAATCTGTATCAATAGTTAAAAAATTGGAGTTATTAATAAAGTCACTCCCAATGTTATTTATAATAATATTTCTAGGGCTAAAATATTTATTTAATTCTTCTGTTATTAAATTTGTATTGGGTGTAGAAAATGAGTTTGTTCCGTTGGTATTTCTAACAATATGATAAAAGACATTTATACAAAGAGATGAACTTGAACCTCTAGCTTGTATGTTTGTATCTTCTTGAGGATAAATTGTTGGATTGATTGGGTGTGGTGTTCCACAACTTTGTCCTAATACAGAATTGAAATTCCATATTAAAATTCCGATTAAAAATAGTTTTCTTTTTTTCATAATTTCCGTTGATTTAAATTATTAATATTAATTTTTGAGTTCGATTTTCGCCCTCAAATTGTTTACAACGGGAGACTTCGCAATAAGCCCCATTTCAGTTAAAGATTAATTTGCTTGAACTGTTTACAGCACAT
>Ga0206130_10009055_pt1 | contig 10519 bp, 11 predicted proteins | sample Helgoland_Spring_9_FD_148637 | JGI IMG/M metagenome (GOLD analysis project Ga0206130, IMG submission 148637) | Pelagic subsurface seawater microbial communities from Kabeltonne, Helgoland, North Sea - Helgoland_Spring_Bloom_20160512_1 | ecosystem: Environmental > Aquatic > Marine > Epipelagic ...
ATATATGTGGCCAAAGGTACATCATTTCAAACTGGACTTCAGTCGACTTTTTAGATGAATAAGATAAGGTCCTTGTTATAAACGGTTTAATAATAGGTGAATACAACGTAGAAGACAAACATCAAATTTGATGATGCCGGAACATTATGGTGGGCAAGTAACTTCTCCGGAGTATACTCTTATACACCAGAGACTGCGGCTTCTATCTTTTCTAGTATAGAAAGGACTACTGATTTCTCAATCTACCCTAACCCCTCTAAAGGAACAATAAATTTCAGCACTAAACACATAGGTAATTCGTCAATTAAAATTTACAATAGAATTGGAGAATTGGTTTATACAAACGATAATTTGAACACCAATAGCCCATTAGAATTAAACGAATCCCCAGGTATTTATGTACTTGGAAACCAACAATTCAACTTCTGCAATTAAGTTTATTTTACAATAACAAAAATTTGCGAATAATATGTACACGCAATAGCGGTTCGGGAGCAATCTCAAACCGTATTTGTATAATTATCTCGCTAACTAAAATTGGACGGTTAAATTTTGCAAGTACTCATACACTAAACTTTGGCATACTTTCTACAGAATTGGACGAATACAAACGTTATTTTCGTGTAACATTAAACCATGGAGAAAACAGTTTCAGAAGCTATTTCGTTGAGACGATCAGTAAGATTATATAAAGACGAATCCATCGATTCTGAAAAAGTCAAACAATGCTTGGTTAATGCATCATTAGCACCTACCAGTAGTAATCTTCAACTTTGGGAGTTTTATCACATTACGGATAAAGACACCTTAGGCAGGATGGCAGAAGCCTGCTTGGGTCAGAATGCAGCAAAGACTGCACAGCAAATAGTTGTAGTGGTATCTCGTAAAGACCTCTGGCAAAAACGAGCAAAAGCTAATTTGAATTTTTTAGACCAAACGTATGATAAAGAAGGGCTTAGTGATCGGGAATTGAGGCAAAAAAAAATGGCTTCAGATTATTACAGCAAATTGATTCCAACTATTTACACAGATTTTTTGGGAATACTCGGTTTCCTCAAATATGTTACCTTTCAAATTGTTGGTTTATTCAGACCTATATACAGGCAAACCCGATTAAGCGATATGCGGATAGTAGCTCATAAAAGTGCTGGATTAGCCGCTCAAAACTTTATGATAAGTATGGCAGCTATAGGTTATGATACCTGCCCTATGGAAGGCAGTGATACGTTAAGAGTAAAAAGAATATTGAACCTTCCTCGAGGTGCTGAAATAAATATGGCCATTGCATGTGGAATAGGAGATGACAAAGGAATCTATGGACAAAGATTCAGAGTTCCATTTGATGAAGTCTATTTTGAAGTTTAAGTGATTTACAAATCAACAAGAAATAAATGAACACTTTATCGAACCCAAAATCAAAATGTATTTACTGAGTACATTCAAGATATAACGGGCAATTACGGACAAACAAAAAAGCGGAATAGTGAAACTAAATTCAACTATTCCGCTCGAGTAGAGTCTACTAGACTCTTATCTAACCTTTGGACTAAAAATTTAGTTAAACCAAATCTGTTGAATTGATAAATCGCAACGAGCAATATTCTGTTATTTTTTGACCCTAAAAAAGAACATACTGATTAGTTAATATATTTGAAGAGTGAAAAAAATATTATTAGCGTTTTTTATATCCCTCAATTTAGGTTCGTTTGCTCAAGTAAAAAAGGCAGAGGATGTTTCAGAAACCTTTGTTGGAAGAAATTTAAATGAACTAGACCGATTTGCAGTCAATATTGGTGAAGAAATTAAGGATTTATTTAGGAAAAAGCGTGATTATAAACCATTTACCAATAATCATGAAAAGCCGATTAAATCTCATGTAATACCTCCAAATTATATTGAGACCAAAGCTATTTCATCCACAACTCGGGCTGATTTCACTAAGCTTCAAATTGAAAAAGAGGTGCCTCCTGAATTATCTTTAAATGTTATGTATCCAAGAATTACGCCAAATAAAGGTTATGTTTCCTTTCAGGTCGGAGATAATAACTACAAGAGATACATCAATGATATAAAAAGAGAAAATATTGAGTACATCAAATTGATATCTCCAGATTCAGCCAATTGTTTTGTTAAAAAATACACGCTACTTCCAAAAAGAGAGGTGAAAAGACATTATTCCTTTGTATTGGATCATAGTGGATCCATGGGGGATGAGCGAGCAAATAAACTTCAAATCGCTATTTTTAATGCAATTAAAAATAATACGCTAACCAATAAAAATGAAAATATTTATTCCATTCATAAATTTGACGGAGAAGGTAATATTGTTCATTTGATTACTTCTAAAATAATTGATGAAATCGAAAAGGCATTACTTCCACCAAAAGGGTTAATAGGATTTGGAAATTCAACTGCCATTAAAGATGCCTTAAATCAAGCTATTGATACTATTGCTAAAGATAAAGAATCTGAATCGAAACTTATTATACTGCTCACTGATGGATATTCCAATACAGATGAAATCCAACTTACATTGACTGATGTAATTAGAAAATCCATTGACAACAATATAAGTATTGCACCAGTAGGTTTTGGCAGCAATGTAGATGATGATTATTTGCGTCAAATTGCATACTTTGCTGGAGGGAATATGTACAAGATATATCATGAGAATGAATTTGATCAATTTTTTAAAAATGTATTTTTAGATATCAACTTAAATTACGAGATTGCATTTTCGCCATGTAAATTTGGTGATGAACTTACAATTGAACTAAAGCTCAAAGACCTAGAAACGCCTCTTGTTGGTCATACCTTTTTTGCCACACCAATTAAATCAGGCTATACCATAGATTTAAACATATTGTTTGACCCAGCAAGCAGTAAGGTAGATAAAGACATGTATGGTGAAAATTTAGACCAAGTTTTTCAATTACTAAAATCTAGATCTGATTTGAGTATCATAATTGCAGGTCATACCGATAAGGTTGGACGCGAAAGCTATAATAAAGAGTTGTCTCTTAAGCGAGCAGAGGCAGTAAAAAAATATTTTGTTAATCTTGGTATAAATGAAAATAGAATAGAGACAAAAGGGTTTGGTTGGTCGATGCCTGCTTACCCTTATATCAACGGTGAAAATGAAAATGCCCTAAACAGGAGAATTACACTGAAAATCAAATAACTTTTAATGATAAATCTTACATAAATAATAGTGGCTCGAGAAAAAACACTTTATCGAACCCAAAATTAAAATGTATTTATTGAGTACATCCAAGATGTGACGGTGAATTACGGACAAACAAAAAAGCGGAATAGTGAAACTAAATTCAACTATTCCCTCTGATAGAGGCTTTGCTCCTATTATCTAACCTTTGACTTACGAACTAGTCAAACCAAATTACATCTTAACTAGCTTTATAGAGGCATTAGTAGATGCACAGTAATCTGTAAGAAGTAAGTCCCTGGAAGAAGGCTGCTCATATCTATGCGTGCTGTCGCCGAATAAAATATCAAGCTATATTTTTTATAATTTTTCCATTTTCGCAAAGAACTATCAATTGGTCATCATCATCTGTCTTGTAATTATATTCCTTAGGATTTTCTTTGTTAGGATTTACAATAAATTGCCGAGTCAATTCTTTCTCAATTTTTAAGCGTTCGATTATTTCTTCCCTATCAATTACTTCTATTGTTGAATTTTGTTTGTCATAAAAAACCGATTTAATGCCTATCAACTGAATGTTATATTTCCTTAACATTGGTAGGAGCTCATCATATGTATACCCCACTAATGACGCATGTACTTTAAGATCAATGGTGTAAAACTCGTTATTGTCATCAGAATAACTGAGTAGGTCTTGTAGAACCATTGACAAGCCTTTTGTATTCATAGTTTGGGTGATGATATTATTTCCTATTTCGGTAGTACATATAACCTCATTTACGTCAGAATCTAACAATGAAGATTCAAATTGCCTATCGTTAACTTCAGCAATGATGTATATAGAATCCTTAGATGTCCCGTTTTCTTTATTGTTTTTGTTTCTGCAGAACCTTGAAATTGCAAGAGCCCGGAGCAAAGTTCGCTCGTCAGCATCTGACTCAAGTCCATCTGCAAAAAGAACAATTGAAGCCGCCTTATCAATATTCGCCTGCTCTAAAGTGAATACGTCTCTCGTTTTACCTTTTACATAATCTAACTGACCCTTCTCAATAAGATTCCTTAAATTCTGATTGGACTCAAGAACTTCCGTCAAGTCAGCATTAATAATAGTAATTTGACACTTTTTGTTTGAGAAATCAGATATTGCCTTAATCGAATTCTCAATAAAATCGGGTGTTCTCAAGTTCCATCCACAAATTACGTAATGACCTTCGTGAATCACTTTATTTTTGCCTTCCATTCTTTTTTTAATTTTTATGTTCGTTAAATATTCAAATAAAATACTTGCACCTAACCCCACCCATCCAAGGTAGATAGCTAAAGTGGCTAAAAACTTGCCTAATACACTTATTGGGAACAAATCATTTTCGAATCCTGAAAGAATCAGTATCAATAGCCAGTGGTGAAATTGCTCAGTACTTAAATCGAGCAAGGGGCTTTCACCTACTTTTTCAATCCTCTCAAAATATAATATCGTTTCAGTAATAAGGAAATAAGCAATAACTACAACTAATAAAGTGAAGAAAAAATGCTTATAGCGTCTCCATATATATGCAAAACTTATTTTCATATAATAAAAGACTGCAAAGAGACCAATAACTAGAACTAAGATTACCGAAGAAATTGAAAACATTTAATATATTTTAATTCCGTTCGTTGAAATTGTTGTCGCCATTTTAATATTTTTTTTACAAACTTAAATGGAGATAAATAACCAGAAGATACATATTTGATACATATATTTATTCTAAGAGAAAATAGTCTATCCAATTGCCCGATTTCCTCTATTTATGTATATATCTATAGTAGGTATATATAGTTATGGCAAACAATACGGGAATCAAGTACGGAGTTAGACAGAAAGGAACAGCTAACAAAGCAACGGCAAAGCTTAGAGAGGCGTTTACAGAGCTTTTAGATCACTGAGATACCAACCCGCATTTGATGATTTAACATTTGTAAATGCATTATTGGATACTATAATTACGGGCTACAATGTCAATAAGACTAGAGTTTACGCAACGGGATATTCGCTAGGGGGTGAATTTACTTTTGAATTAGGCTGTAGATTAAATAACCGAATTGCCGTTGTAAAAGCCGAGTTATGGGATGATGTTAAGTTCATCGAAAATTATTTAACTATTAAACATGGCCCGGATAATGAAATAATTAAGAGCTTTTTATCCCAAAGATTTAAAATAACAAATGATGCATTTTACATCCAACATTTTCCAGAAGATTTGTCTATTTACATGTTACTTCCAGACAAGTATCCAGCAGAGGTGGGCAATGCGCTAGAAAAAGAAGGCAATCTTTTTAAGCTACTTCCTGAAGAATTAAAAGCTGATAAAGAGCTTGCATTACATGCAGCAAAAGGTGGTGCCTCACTTCATTTATTTAATAGTGAAATTAAATCGGATACCGAAATCATAAAGACATATATCAGCAGACTTAATGTTAAATGGGACACAGACACCTTAGAGCATGTCTCTGAAGAATTTAAGGCCAATAAAGAGTTTATAAAGTCTTTATTATCAATTAATGGCTTTGTATTAAAGGACGTATCTGACGAATTAAAAAATGATAAAGATGTTGTGTTGACTTCGGTTAAACAAAATGGTGGCACTTTAGAATATGCTTCGGATGAATTAAAAGCAGACAAAGATGTTGTAGTGTTAGCTGTATCAAACCCTAACATCAAAGATACTTCTGGAAATATTGGTTACGCTTTACAATATGCTTCTAATGAGTTAAAAGCAGATAAAGAAGTGGTTATGGCTGCTGTTTCAAATGATCAGTTTGCTTTGAAATTTGCTTCTGAAGAGCTGCAAAATGATCCGGATATTATAAAATTATTATGAAAAGTAAAATTGAAGAAATATATACTGCATAAATGTAAAGTCTTGGCAGTATCTTAAGCCTAAATCTAAAAATTAGGTTAAATAATCTACCCAAATAAAGATTTTGAATATTCAATGGTTTTTTTGAACATTTGCCAACAAAACCTAAGCTGCAACAGCAAGGCTAAGAGAGGCGTTTACAGAGCTTTTAGAAGACAATATGGGCAGATTACAAGAGTTGCTCGATAAAGTCGCAGAAAAGAACCCTGAGAATGCTTTAGAACTAATGTTAAAGCTATCAGAGTTTGTTATATCTGAGTTACGAGCTATAGAGGTTAATAACGAGTCAGAAGAGGCTATGCATACCTCATTAGATATTAGAATAATTAATACTGGAGTGCCGCTTGCGAGTTGTGAGAAGGATGTGGTGATGTTAGAGGATAACCCCCTACCCTAATTTCAGCACCCTGAACAAAACGTAGGTAAGAGTTTAACTAAAGTTATAACACTACTGACACTAAACCATCAGGTTAAATACCCTTCACCTATTTTTTTGGAGGTAAAAAAAATCATAGGAATAAATTTATACATTTGAACTTTATAAATCAGATATACAATCTCACAAAACACATTAAGAATCATAAATCAATGAAAATATTAATTACACTTTTACGAGTTAACCTAGTACTGATGATTGTTTCACTATCATTATGTAAATAAGAATATGGAGAGTTTATTTAGTCTAATAAAAGCCCAAACCACGAATATGCTTAAATATATTCAATATCACTTTGAAAATAAAATCACTAGAAGTTCTAATTTTATATTATTCCTTTTTTTAACCGCTGGATTTAGTGCTTTTGTTTTGTTTGTGCTGCAATCAACTATTGGTTTAAATGCGACTCAAAATTTTTTTAATGTCTGGTGGGACAACTTAACATCAATCTTAAAAATCAAATACGGTAAGACTACAGACTCGAAAATTATAGATGTATTAATTTGGGGCCTTAATATTGCTATCTCTGGTTTGATTATTGCGTTTTTAACGAATAAATTTTCTGCATTTATCAATAAACTCAATAAGGGGCATTCAATGATAATAGACAAAAATCATTATGTAATTATAGGTTGGAATGCAAATATTTTTCAATTATTAGACGAGCTAAAACATTCGCAATTAGATCAAGCTAGACCAACGGTATTGTGCTTCAATAGTATGGATAATATTGAAATGAGAACTAGAATAGATTTAGAATATCCCAATCAAAAACAAATTAGAATTTTAACAAGGTCAGGGGATAGTTATAATATAAAAGAGCTTTCAATTTTAAACTTGACGGAAGCCAAGTCTATTATGGTACTCCACGATGAATTAAAACCATCTTATAGTATAGAGACAACATTATTAGCTGTCAGTCAAAATATATCTAATGCTAATACTCCTCCCATAATAGCAGAATTTAATGATGATACCAACATGGAGGTATTAACTAAACAAAAGGAGAAAAGTATTTATGGAGTTCATACAAATTCAATCATTGCTTCTATAACTTCACAGTCTATTAGAAATAGACATATTGCCTCTGTATTTTTGGATTTCTTAGATTATGATGGTGATGAGATATACTTTTATCCTGGCAATAATTTTAAAGGAATGAGCATACGAGAAGTTGCGAATTCAATTCAAGGTGCAACTCTTATAGGAGTTTTTATAAACAATAAATGTGAATTAAATCCTCATCCAAATAAATTAATTTCTGAAGGTGAAGAGCTGATTGTAATTGCTGCCAATGATAATATAAAGTTAACAGGACACGAAATTGTATCTCACGAGAAAATGCATTATGATGTATTTTTAGAAGATATTGAGGACAACAATACAAAAAGGTCAATATTAGTACTTGGCTGGTCAGAGTTGGGTCGACAAATTATAGATGAGAGCTTAAATATGATCGAAAAAGGATCGAAAATTATCATTTCCTATCGTTCAGATATTTTGAATGAGGAGTCATTAGGTTTGAATAAAAGTGAGGATTTTATAATTAGATATAGTCCATTTAAAAAAAACAATGTATCATTATCCTTAGAGTATCTGCGACAAAATAAAATAGATACTATTTTAATTTTAGGCTATAATGATCATTTTACTCCAGACATCTCAGATACATATTCTCTAATGCAGAATTTACAACTAAAGGATGTGTTATCTGAAATGAATCCCGAAGAAAAACCAAGAGTTATTCTTCAATTAAATGATGGTTCCAAACAAGATTTAATTGATGTGGAAGAAAACAATGAATTTATTGTTAGTAATATTTTGACTTCGTTGTTAATGTCTCAGCTTGCTAATAATCCGATTTTAGGTGTGATTTTTGATGAGCTTTTTTCTCCCAAAGGCTGCGAGATTTATATAAATCCTATCGAAAAATACTTGAATATCAGTAATATTAAGTTTATTAAAGTTTCAGAATTAATAAATTATTGTTTAGATCGTAATGAAACATTTATTGGATATATTGCAAGCAACGATTTAGTTTTAAATCCCCCTAAAAATGATTCTTTACAAATATCTACTAAAGACCTAGAGATTATTATTATATCCCATGAAAATTTATAAATAAAATATATAAAATGAGTATTCTAAAGCAACCAAAAAAATAAAAGTTTCGGGCCTGCCATTGTGTTAGTCTGAAGGGACCGGAACTAGTTTAAGTCGCGAAATACTAAATGTTTTATTCCCACCTTTAAAAGATGAAGATTACACATTGAATGTGTTCTTTTTTGATAAATAGAAAGAAAAAAGAAAAGTTAAAAAAGGATTGAAATCTTTCCACAAAGTATTTGAAAGTTTGTGGTGGTAAAAAATAATTTTAATAATTAAAACCAAATAAAAATGAATGTAAGTGTAAATTCCTCGGATGTTAGATGTTATGTAGTTAATGTTACAATTGATAAAGATGATATTTCCTATGAAGGTGAAATAGAATTATATAGCTATGGTGGTGGATTTGAAGAAAGTGATATGGTAGTAACATTGTTACAAGATGATGATGGAAATTATTTGGATGAAGATGATATTGATAGAACAGAACTTTATCAAGCTTGTATAAACTTCATTTAAAATAATAATAATAATAATATGAGTGTAGAAAAAATAGTTGAACAAAGAGTACAGAAGAGGCTATACATACCTCATTAGATATTAGAATAATAAATGATTTATTAACAGCTGAACAATAAATCAAATAAACATATGTAAAATGGGCTAATTATGGGCTATTATAAATAAATTGAATGACTAATTTCCGCCCATGAAAAATATATTACATACGTTATTTATCTTATCAATTATCTTTACATCATGTTCAGAAACAAAAAATATAGATGCAGATTCAAAAATGCTAGCAGAATTACAATGCAAAGAATTCAACCTAAGAAACTTTAAGTATAGTGCTAATGATCCGGCTAAAGAAGCTAAGTTTAAGCAAGCAGAAATAGATCTGCCCAAAGTAGAATCTGAGATTACAGTTCTAAACGAGAAGTTAGTTGAAAAATATAATCTTGAGGAACTTGATCAAATAACTGAAATAGCAAAAAAGGAGTTTGAAGCTTGCCGAGCTGAATGGAAGGCTAAGTAATTACTTGAACAAGGTAGGCTTTACTGTGAAGAAACCAACTCGTTTACTAGAATTTTGTTTTTTTTAATAAGCCCCAGTTGATTATTTTGATATTGTCGCTTAGCAATGATTCGTGTCATTCATTGTAGAGTAACTCTGTAAGAATGAACAAAATCCTTAGTACTCGAAATTCAAATCGGTATACAGTCCCGTATACAGTAATTGATTGCTTAAGTTGATTTCTCTTTGCTTCTGCTAGTCTCAATAAGTGAGTTTTTCTAGGCATACAAGCAAAAAAGGCTTATTTAGACAAAATATAAAAAAGCTTTGTGAGTACGGTTCCGACCTCAAAAATAAAAGACTAACTTTCAGAATGTTAGTCTTTTTTTTATGCCTCTATTTTTTTTGATAGCAATATTTAGATTTAGAAATAATTTCGGAGAATTCTCTTAAATTATAAATCTGTTATAAACGAGCAGTATAATACAGTACCAATAAAATAAACATAAAAAGACCCAGTAATGATAATATTACTGGGTCTTTTTATGTGATATTATCCTAACTAAACTATATAGCTAACTTAGGATTAGATAGTTAAGTATATATCATTCGTCAGATATTCTGACTACATTAAATTTCCCTTCAGTCACATTTACAGAGTTGGTACCAATTTTTACCACACCAGAGAAGGTTCCTTTCACTTTGGACCCCACTGCTCCATATTCAGTTATAATAGCTGTAAATGCAGAGTTATCAGCACTATACTCTTGACGTCTTATATCTCCTATGGTTCCAGTACCACAATCAAACGTAAGTCCACCGTCATTATGAGTTGTAAAAGTATCCGCTAGATTACCTGGAAATTTCAAATTAAAATCTGCATCGCCATTTACAGGGTC
>Ga0206130_10009059_pt1 | contig 10514 bp, 5 predicted proteins | sample Helgoland_Spring_9_FD_148637 | JGI IMG/M metagenome (GOLD analysis project Ga0206130, IMG submission 148637) | Pelagic subsurface seawater microbial communities from Kabeltonne, Helgoland, North Sea - Helgoland_Spring_Bloom_20160512_1 | ecosystem: Environmental > Aquatic > Marine > Epipelagic ...
TAATCCCGTTCTGGAGGTTGATTCAACAAAATCCACCAAGCAGGCGAAGCCCCAAGGAGGGGCTGCATTCTGCTGCCCAGCAACCCCAGCAACCCCAGCAACCCCAGCAACCCCAGCAACCCCAGCCATATCCTCAGCGATTTCCAGATTCTTATTTGAGAGAGGGATCAGTTTTCGTGTCCCTCTATTTGCCTCCGGCTATCTCCACTTCGTTCCGGTTCCGCTGCGCTGCGGTTGGCGGCAGAATGACCGCCACTCCTTGGCCGGCACAGATCTGTGTCTCAATTACTTCCCACTGAGGTCACCCAATTTCCACCGAGCTCAGGATCTCTGAGTCCAGCAGCCTGGAAGGACGGCGTTCCGTAAAGGGCGCCGCATTATTTCGGGCAACATGGTCACCCAGTGGCGACAAAGCGCCCGAGGCTTCGCTTAAAACAGGGCCATACGGGACGAGCCCTCGTATTTCTTCAGTTGCCGACTGCCACCTTCGGGGCGAGCACCAATCGCAGACCGAGCATGCCGTAGTAGTCGATATCCCGCGGCACGGCATGTCGGGCGGCGCTGCGGAGGAGGCGGGGGTCGGCTCCTATGCCACCGCCACGGATGATCTTCTCTCCCGGACCGAATACGACCGGATCGGTCTTCGTGTGGGCTGAATACGGTTTCACTGTGTCGAGACACCATTCGAACACGTTGCCGTGCATATCGTAGAGCCCCCAGGAATTGGGTTTGCGATTTCCGCCTACCTTATCGGTGAGGCTCAAGCGCGGGTGCAACGCCATCACATAGGCAAAGGATAGCAATTTTTCGTCGTATCGAACTTTATTTACGCGGTCTATGAAGACCTTCTGGATCTCATCGAAGTCCGCTTCGGCGATGTTGAAGGGCGTGTTCGTGCCCGCCCGGCAGGCGTATTCCCATTCTGCCTCGGTCGGCAGACGATACTCATAGCCGGCAGGTAGGCGACCTGCCTTGGATTCGATGGTGTTAAGCTTCTTGCAGAAGTCGATTGAGCGCGGCCAGGTGACGCATTCCATCGGGTGTTCAGGCTGCAGTTCATAGCCGACGGGTGAAAACTTTTGGCCCATGTCCGTGCGACGATAGTGTATTGCAGTTCCCCTCCAGAACGGACCGCGGTAGTAGGTCCAGGCGGCATGATCGAAGTCGGGCAGCATGAGCTTGTAGAACTGGGCTTGAGTGACCTCGTAGGCGCCCATGTAGAACGGCTTGGAAATCGTCACGTTGTGTAGCTTTTCGTCATCGTGACGAAGCTTCTCGGACGCGGGCGAGCCCATCTTAAATGTGCCGGCGGGGATACGCTTCATCGTCATCGCCAGCGTGGGTACCGTCCACTCTTTGGATTTGACGGTCTTCATCGCGGCGATCGCAGCGGCCGTCGGAGCGACCTCTTTGATGGTCATCTTCGCCAATGCTTCGGCGTTGAGCTTCTGTTGTCTCGCGGCGAGCTCGGCCTTACTGGCCGCGTGACTCGACTGCAAAACCAGCCCCGTCGTCATGACAATGGCAAGGGCCGTCCCAATCGTTTTTGTTGTAGTCTTCATTCTGTCTCCAGTCTTCTTCTGTTGTTGTCTGATCCAAATCATATGCTTACCGATCACCGCTACTTCTTCTTCGCAGGATTGCTCTTCTGTAGCGGCCCGCGATTTCTCTCGATCCATTTCTTCATCAGCGGCAGTTTAGCGATCGAACCGCTTACCTCTTCGGGCGTTCGCCAATCCCAGTTCACTTCCGTGCGCCACACGGCTGGATTGTTCCCCAGCTCGGCGATTTGCTGCAACTGACTGACATCGGAGTGGATCGTAATCCCGGTTCCGCCTGCTTCGATCTTCGACGTGAAATAGCTCTCGTAGTTGGCGTTGTAGGACCTTCCAAACGTCTTTCCCTCAAAGGAGTCGAGCCATTCCAGCTCGATAGCATACGGTTCATATGCGTCAGCATCGGCATCGACTACTTCCTGTTTAAGAGGAATCATTTCCAGCTTCATCTTTCGGGTCTTCATTGCTGCGGCCGACTGATGTGCTTCACGACGTTGTTCTTGGATAAGCCTGCGTTCGCCACTTAGTCGTTTTTCTTTCTTCTCCAACGCCGTTCCCTTTTCGCCTTTGTGTATGTCCCAGATGGAATTCCTGATGCGAATCACCTTTCTAGCAGCGTCTCGGTTGGCGTTAACAAACCTCGAGACTCTGTATTCACCATGGACTTGTTCATTCAGTTTTTGATCATTCAGTTTCGGATTCTTCGTCCGGAGCTCTGCTTTCACTTCCTGATATGCTTTGTTGCGGTCTTCCCCTAACTGTTTCACTTCGGCTTGTGCGGCTTGGTATTCCTTATCTTTGGAAAGCACCTTATCTTCGACAAGCAGCTTGTCCTTATACGCCTGAAGCTCATTCCGGGCAGCGTCGCATTCCTTATCGAGTTGTTGTTCCTTTTTGACGAGTGGTATTCCTTCTGGGGAGGCGTCATATTCAGCTGCGATATTCTTGGCCACCGTGTCGAGTTCATCCTCCTTCGCCGCCAGCGCTTTCTTCGCTGCACTAAACCGCGGGGTACGCTCGAGCAGTTCCTCCATGCGGTCCCTCGATTTGTCTTTGTAGGGCTTCAGCATCGCCCTGTCCTTGTCGAAGCTGGGACGCCCATGATCGGCGGACTTATTGATGGCGTTGATCTTGTCCACGTATTTCTTGTAGGACGCGATGAATTGGGCATCGGGCATGATCGGCGTATCCATCCTCGGCGGGCTCAGCTTGGAGAAGTCTTCGTGCACGGTGTGGTAGACCACCACGTAATCGAAAGCCACCGACATTGCTTGGCTGCGGCTGCGATTGACCGCCAGCAGGTTGGCATCGACGGCATCGGGGAGGTGAAAGTCGCAGGGGCGAATCGGAGTCGTCTTACTGGCCACCAGTTTGTTGTCGACGTAGAGCGAGGTCGTCTCCCCGTCCATCTCGATCCGCACTTGCATCCATTCGTCTGGCTTGATGGCAGGGCCGCTCAACTCAAGAACTCGCTGCCCCTTGAGCGTTCCCACCAATTGCAACTTACCGGAGGCCTCGACCGACAATACCAGGTGATCGTCTTTGGAAGAACCGAAGTCGAAAATCGTCCCTGTCCCCTTCCCATCCAGCCAGATCGCCAGATCCACAGTCGCTGACGCGAGGTCGAACGCCTGCGGCGAGAGCTCCGCCCACTGGTCTTTCCCGTTGAATCGGAATCCGAGCCGGTCGCCAAGCGCGAAGTGCTCGGGCTGTCCAGTAAGGTACCCGTTGTAGTTGGGCTCCTGCATCTTGGCATACCCGGTGGTGCTGATGGTACGATAGAAGTCCTCAAGGAGGACGTTGTTCGGCGCCTCCATGGCGTAGTTCACCAGCAGGGATTCGGGGTGGAGCTCAGGGGATTCGCCGCGTGCAGGGACTTCCCGAGCGGTCGGTTGCTTATGCTTTTTGACCTGGCCTCCGATGACCGGATAATTGACCCAGGTTCGGTCGTAGCTGTCGTACACGCCACCGTTGATGACGGCACCTCCGGAGATCTTCGCGTTGTCCTTGACCACGGCCTTGTCTTTGACGATGGCGAAGTCTTCGATGCTGGCATTGCCCAACACTTTGGCATTGCCCAGCACCATCGCATTCTTGCCGACGTAGGCCGATGCGTCCACGTGGGCGGAGTCGGCGACCCATCCGCCACCGTTGCCATGGAATTTCCCGCCGGCAGGAGCGTTCGGTGCCGTAGTGCTGGGGTGCGGCGGTGCGTAGGTGCTCTTGTTAAACGCATTGTCTTTGCCGTATTCATCTTTGAAGTGAGCGAGCGAGCCGGGCGTGCAGTGCAGAAATTGCGCTTTCCACGGATAGCGGTAGGCATGGAGTCCGGAGGCGAAAACGCTGTCCATTCCTTCTCTGCCATGCGGCCCGACGCGTTTTCCTTCTCCCGCCTTGCCCGCATGAAATACCGCCGTCGGGGTGGCGGCCACTGTCATCCAGATCGACGCATCATCGGGTTCGATGTCCATTTCCAGCTGGCCCTTGTTGATCATCCGGGAGTAGGCGAGCGTTCCGTCGGCTTTCACCCGGCTGAGGCAGAAGCGCCAATCGGCGAAGGTCTTCGGATCGTGATAGCCGAGAAAATTGATGCTGATCTTGTTGGCGCCTTTTTCCGGAACAATCCGCACCACGTTCATGCCGAAGGGTTCCGGAGCGTTGCCCATCGGAACGCGCCAGATGTTCTCTTTCAGGTCAACCGGTTCCAGCCATTGCCGCGCGGGGGCGTAGATCTGTTTCCGGTAGGCGCCTTGCAGTTCGAGATCAAAGTGGCTCATGCGCGCGGCATATTCTCCGAACAGGTCGCCCAATCCTCGGATTCCGTTCTTGGCGATCCCGCGTTGTTCGAGCATTCGCGCGATGGAGACCAGCGGATTGCCTTCGTCATGCCCGAGGGGGATGGCGTTAAACCAACCGTAGCCGTGATTCGGATCATCGCCCGCTAGGGTCCAGAAGGTGACATATCCGTAGCCGCTGAATCCGTTGAAGACATTACGGTAGGGACTCACCGTGTGATGACTGCCCCGCGGGCCGGGGTAACAGAACACACTCGAGTAGTCGGCACCGGCTTCGCCACCGCCCATGGGGAGCCCGTTGGGCCGTATCCCGTGCCCATATTCGTGGCTGATGATTCCAACGTTGGCATCCGAAGCTACGCAACTACCGTATGAGCCACCGGCGCCCCCGCGAACGGATTCATGCCCGTCACGCTTGGTCCCGCCCACTTTGACGGTGTACTTGTACTGCACCGGACGATCCCAATAGGGCATCAGGTCGCCGGAGTATTCGTAGAGCGTCCACATATTCTCCATCCACTCACGCAAGAACGAACGGTAGGCCTCGCCCGCTTCCGGGGTCTTTCCGATGAACGGGCTTTTCGGGTTTTGGCTTCCGGCACCCCAGGCGATGTGATCGGTCGTCATGAGCATGGTCCCCGGCTCGCCGGGTTTGGCGATATCAGGGAATCTGGCCCCGAATGTGCTAGGGACTTTATAGTCGACCTTGATCGCTGAGTTGCGAATCCGCGCCATTTCCTGATTGAAAAGGGGCATGAGCACTTTGATGTCCGCGTCGGAGAAGCTCTTCCCCGTATAGGCGCGCTTGCTGCCGTCGGGGAGCCGCAACACCACCGCCGGCGGGTAGGGCTGCTTGCCGGGGACGGCGTCGTGCTTGGTTCCGATCCCACGGAACCCGATCAAGTGCGCAGTGAGCTTGTCGCCGTTGAGGAAGGTCTTGGGGGTAAACGATTTGCCCAGGTCGGTGAGCGTCCAGTCACGCTTGATCATCCCGGCGACCACCGCGATCTCGTCCACGCCCTTGCGCGGAAAGAACTCCACTTCGCGCCGCTGGTATTCGGTGGGCTTACCACCTTCGCTAAGCACCTTGCGAAGCTCGACATCTTCGCGCAGCCCCTTGCCGGGAAACTGGGCGCCTCGATAGTATTCATATTCGTCCGCAATCGCGCCAACGGGAGCCAAGCCCAGAAGGGCAACCATCAAGACCAGTCGTCGATCGTTCATATTCATATTGTTGCTAGAAATTTGCTTTTTGCGGGGTGTCCCTGAGAGCCTTGTGGAGGAGATCGGATTCGCCCGCCCAAGGCAAGCCGATACCGAAAATGGCCAAAGTCCCGACTCCAAAAATAGCTACGGGCTAATGCCAGTGCTTGTCCGTGGTGAACGGCGACGCGGGTAATCCGGCCTTGTTGTAGAGGTTACAGCCGTCCGGATTGTTAGTGTAAGCATAGCGCACCGCCACCGGCTTTGCGACTTGAGGGCTTGATACCACGACGGTCTCGCCCGCGATGCTGGCGTCAGCCCAGTGCCATTTGCCGTCCTCTCCGGAAATCGCGAACCGCTTCAAGCTGCCGTCTTGCACGCTCTTCACGGGTTCGATGCCGGTCTTCTCACCGACCATCAGACCCTCTCCGACATGGTCGAAACTGATGATCGCCTCGCCGCCCTTGATCGACATACCTTTGTAGAGCGGGCCGCTGTAGGTGAGCTTCTCGCCGTAGTCATTGGCCAAGGCCCAGAGGGCAAGCCGTTCGCCAACGTCCTTCTTATTCTCGGGGTGCACGTCGCGCGGATTGCTTGTGTCGGCCAGATCGATCGCCACAGCCATGCCGGTGTTCTCGATATCGAGCGCTTGAAGCTGTGCCATGCGCATCCTTGCCCAGCCATCGCCGCCTTCAGGATCATCTCCCGCCTCCTCGAAGTTCGCGAGTTGGACGAAATAGAATGGGAAGGCGCCCTGGCCCCATGCCGCACGCCAGCCTTCGATCAGGGCGCGCATCTTGTGCGTGTAGGCGCGACCCTCGCTGCCGTTCGACTCGCCCTGGTACCAAATCGCGCCGCGGATTGCGAACGGCGCGACCGGCGCGATCATCCCATTGTAGAGCCCGGTCGCCAGGTTCTCCCTCGATTTGATCCCCATGCGCATTGGCGCGGTTGTCATCTTGTTGCTAGGCAGTCCCCTCTTGAACAGCCAATCTCCCGCGAGTGATATCTTCTCCTCTTCGTCCCCCACCGGATAAACATACATCTCCTTCGGGCTGCCCCAGATTCCCCCATCGCCCCAGCCATTCCAGACGCGAACAGCGACGACGTTCTTGCCGGCTTTAACCAGCTTGCCGGGGGCCGTGTAGATGCGTCGGTCGTCGTATTGGACGCTGGCGCCTATCCTTATGCCGTTGAAGAACGTCGTTTCGCGGTCATCGACTTTGGCGACGCTGACCACCAGGTCTTTGCCCGCGAAGCGTGCCGGGATATCGACCGTGCGTCGCAACCAAACAATGCCATTGAACGGCTTCAATTCGGCGACCTCCGTCCCGCTCCAACGCGTCGGCACGGGGACTGTTTTCCAGTCAGAGTCGTCATGGGCAAGGCTGCCCCAGTTGCCCTTGGCCGCCGATCCCGGGTCGTTCTTGGCGGCCCAGATATCCATTGCGTATTCCATGGTGAAGGTGCCCTTCTTGACCATCTTGCCGCGTTCCACCACCCTGGCAACAGCCTCTTTGGAGCCGTCTATTTTGCCCAACTCCCCTGCCCTCGCCCACGACTCGATCTTGGTCCCGCCGACCGCCGAAGAGATCAAACCGATGGGCACATCCGTCCGCCGGTGAATCATTCGCCCGTAGAAATAGCCGACCGCGGTGAACTGCGAAACCGTGGCCGGTGAGCACACCGCCCACGCCGTCTTGGCCGTGTCGTCGAGTTCGATCACCGTCGACTTTTCCGGCACCGCGAAATGCCGGATCGCCGGATAGTTCGCTTCGGCATCGAATTTTTCCAGCAAGTTGCGCTTTCCGCGACGCCCTCCTGCCACTTCGTAATCCATGTTCGACTGCCCGCTACAAAGCCACACGTCACCGACGAGAACATTGGTGAAGGCCAGGTTTTCGGCCCCCGGTTTCCCCGTTGATGTAACGCTGAGTTTCTGACCCTTGGCCGACGATGTCAGCGGGTCGAGGCGGATCAGCCATTGCCCCGATTTGTCGGCGGCGGTCGTCTTCGTCTGACCGGCAAAGGAGACGCTGACGCTCCCGTCCGGATCCGCCGAACCCCAGATCGGCACCGGTTTACCGCGCTGCAAGACCATGTCGTCTGAGAATACCGTTGGCATGCTCAGTTCCGCCTGCGCGGCACCCGCGCAGAGCATCATTATCAACCATGTGCATTTATTCATCATATTCTTTCTCATTTCGGGTGAATGTTACTCCTCAGGCGCAGCCTTTTGGTCGTCGCCTGCAGGAGACTCGGCCTCCTTTTTCACAGCATTGGCAGCACCAGGTCGGGTGATTCCAAGAACAGTAACGGGAGACAGCGCCATGGGATAGTCCAGGTCGAACCTGCTGGAAGGGCCGTTTTTGAATTTGTCGAGTGCGGGGTTGTAGGTGTAGATGCCGATCTGGTTCGCCTCCGGTTGAAAGACCATGTAACGCAGCCATGATTCTCCCCCGTTGTTGAGCCCCTGATAGTTGCTCAAAATTTGGTGGACCTGGTTGTCGTGATCTCCGGTGGAGGTAAGAACCGCCTCTCCACCGAAGTGGCCGCAGAGAACCATGAACATGTTCCTGTGCTTCCTGACGAACTTTTGCCACATCTGCTCGCCGTTGTTGCCTTTGAGCTTCAGCTTATTGGTGTTTCTCGTCTTATTTCCCTTCAGGTAGGCGTGCGTCACGACAATGGCACGATGGTCAGAATGCTCGGCAACGATTCTGTTCGCCCAATCCAGAACTTCGTCGCGAGGGTGATACTCGAGAGCGAGAATAATAAACTTCAGCCCCGCAGCCTCGAAGTGGTACCAGGAATTGTCATGGCGATCCGGATCGAAAGTGCCGCCAAACTCCTGCCGTTTTGCGAATTTTTCGCGAGGAAAGTATTCATTGAATAGAGTGGTCCGGTCGACGGCGATATCGAAGCCATACTTATTGTCCGCCTTTTTGTAGCCCATGTCATGGTTTCCCAGGCACATGCAGTAGCGGACTTTCCCATCCAAAACTGACATGGCTTCCTTGGCGATGGCCCATTCCTCAGGAACGTCCCCCTGCACGATATCTCCTTCGTGGACGAGAAAAGCGATATTGAGTCGCTCCTGATTGTCGCGCACCCATTCCGTTTGCTCAAAGAAGTAGCGCCGCAAATCTCCATTGCCCCACTTGGCAGATAGCTTGTGCCGTATATCACAGTAGAACTGGGTGTCAGGCAAAACCGCGATGGTGAACGATTTCGTTGTCTGGGCGAAATGCTCCGCTGCCTTCAGGTTCTGCCTCGTCGCGCAGCCTACAAGCACGGTGACCATTGCTAGGGTAAGTATCTTTCTCATCTTAAATTTTCTTTCTCGGCGAGCGTTGCGAAGAGCACCATCAGCGTCAAGCGGCGAGACTGTTGCAGCAGGGACGATGTCGTTCTCATGGCTTTATTTTTTTGTTGATTTCCTCATGAATGCAACGCCATTTATGGAGACATGAAACTAGCACACCTTCGGAACACGGCCCTAATTTTGGCAAGTAGCGGGTGCTGGCTTTCCTGCCCGTATTCCAGCGCTGCGGCAGAAGCTGAACCCGCTGAATCCGCTGAGCCGGCCTACAGCGCCGAAGCGTTTCGGAAGACGCTCGACCCGTTTTACAAGCAGCACATTGTCGCCGACGGCCTGGTGGTGGCCGGTTCGGAGAAGGTCTCGCTCCCCGCTCTGCGCGAGGTCGGCTACCTGTCGCAGAGGATGCTTGCCAATCGGCCTGACGTGATCAGCTACCTCTGTGAGAAGAAAAAGATGTTTGTGGGCGTGATGGCTTATTGCGAACTGCAGACCGACCTGCCCGACTGCCGGGGGATGTCGCTGTGGTGGGCTTATCGGGCCCGCGGTCTGGGTAGCACGCCGGTCAGTTGTGGTGAAGAGAACGTGCTGAACTTCAAGGGCGACCCCTGGGAGGGGGAAAACATTTTCATTCACGAGTTCGCCCACGGGATTGAAAGGGTCATCGGCGCTCTGGACGACCAGTTCAATGCGCGCCTCCGGGACTTGTTTGACAAGGCGGAAGAGAGCGGTCGCGTCCGTGGGTATGCGATCGAGGGCGGCATCGCCGAGTTCTGGGCCGAGGGCGTGCAGGCGTGGTTCAACTGCAACGGGACCATCAGGCCGAAGTCCGGCGGTGGGCAGAGTTCATTCGAGGTTCTCGGACCGAAGGGTGAACACGTCTGCCACCTGCAAACCCGCGAGCAGATGCGTACACACATGCCTGAGTTCGCCAAACTACTTGATGACTCCTTTCGACAAAACAAGTGGCTCTACGTGCCCGTCGCGGAGCGCTTGGACGAGCCACACCTGAAGGGCTTCGATCCCGCCGATGCTCCCACCTTCCGCTGGCCGCCTGCCGTCGTCGAGGCCTTCCATCGAATCGAAGCCGAACGCGCCAGCAAGAAAGCGGAGGAGAAGGCTGCCAAACCATAAATCCCGGGCTTAAATCCGTATCCCCGTTGGGGATGAAGAACCTCCTACTCCAACGGAGTTGCGTCAGGGCGGGGGCAGAGGGTGGCGCTCCGTCAGAAACACGTCTGGGATTGATTCCGGGACGGACGCAACCCCGTTGGGGTTGGATGATCTTCACGCGCATTGTCCCAGGGTAGCCTCCGTTTCACTCCGGCAACCCCGGGCTAAAATCCGTATCCCCGTTGGGGATGAAGAACCACAACCCCAACGGGGTTGCGTATTTTAGCCAGAGGTTCCTCCTTCGCCAAGGCTACGGGAGGACAAGTGGCGCAACGCAGTGAAACCTACCCCGGGACAACCACACCAAAAAATCCCACAACCCCAACGGGGTTGCGTATTTCAGCCCGGGGTTGGCGCAACGCAGTGAAGCCTACCCCGGGACAACGCACCAAAAAATTCCACAACCCCAACGGGGGTTGCGTCCGATCCTGAATAACCACCGGATATCTCGTACTTCTGCGGCTTCAT
>Ga0206130_10009065_pt1 | contig 10509 bp, 7 predicted proteins | sample Helgoland_Spring_9_FD_148637 | JGI IMG/M metagenome (GOLD analysis project Ga0206130, IMG submission 148637) | Pelagic subsurface seawater microbial communities from Kabeltonne, Helgoland, North Sea - Helgoland_Spring_Bloom_20160512_1 | ecosystem: Environmental > Aquatic > Marine > Epipelagic ...
AAAACCTTGGGGCCTTGTTCGCTATAGGCAAAGTCAACAGCGTCAAACTTCAAAGCGCCTGCAGCTTTGTCTACAGCGCGCCCGCCGCTATCGACTTCAATAGGAGAATCTAGCTGCGCAAAAATGTCTTCCGCCGCCGCAAAACCACGTTGTAACTTGGCGTTAACTTCCGACAGTTTCCGAATAGGTTTACCCAACATGCCTGCAAGCACCAAAAACGTTACTGCCTCGCCACTCGTCAGTCCACCACCAACCTCCGGCCGATAAAGCATAATAATCAACCCACACAACGCTGTAGCAATGATGGTCTCATTTATCTGCGAGCTAAGAACCCTGGTCACCGCCATCTTTAGGTTTTGCTGACGATTAACTTTATTCGCACCTAAAAAGCGTTGCTCTTCGTGAGCTTCGCCGCCAAATACTTTAACCACGCGATAACCGTTTACAGCTTCTGAAGCCACGTGGGTTACATCACCCATAGAATGTTGAATACGTCGACTAATTTTTCGAAAACGACTACTAGCGAATACCACAACCAACGCCAGTACCGGAGCGGTGCCAATAAATAACAGAGTGAGTTGCCAGCTTTGAAACAGCATTAGACCTAAGTAGGCTAGGACCTTAACACCGTCCTGGATAAGCGAGCGCAATGCATCCGTACCTGTGTCGCGCAATTGGGTTACCGTAAAAGTAATTCTTGAAACTATATGACCTTGTGATTCGTTATCAAAGTAACTGCTAGGCAACTTCAACACTTGGGCAAACAACTCTTCGCGCAAGTTATAAACTACACCGAAAGATATTCTGGCCATGGCGCTTTCGCCAACAATTGTGCCCGCAGCGCGAATCAAGGTCACAGCCACCATCATTGCCGGTATGGACGCCGCAGCTCTAACCTTAAGGTCATCCCATTGATCAATCAGCTCACCAAACAGCTTTACAAAATAAGCCTCTGCACCAGCTGCAAACAAGAAAGCTATAATGGACAGCGTCATAACAAACCAATAACGGCCCACGTAGCGTAATAACCTGCGATAAGTTTGCCAATCCGACGGATTCACACTAGATCCTTGATCCATATAAAGCAGCCTATTCCTTAGAAGGTTTTGATATTGGCTGGGTAGCCAGACTAATTTCTGATAATCCTACCTGCGCACAGGCATCCATAACGCGCACTACAGCTTGATGAGTCGTATTAGCATCGGCACTAATCACCACGGGCAGATTTTCGCTTTGCTGAGACTTCGCCCTAACAACCTTTCGCAGCTGCGTGGACAACCCGCTTAGCGAGCCGTCTACGGCAGAGTTGCCATCAATGACATAAGTGCCATCGCGACCAACAACAATGTTTATATAGACCTCTTGGGCGGGTCGAGCATCTCCATTCGCTTGAGGAAGCGCAACATTTAAAGCTTGATCTTGCACAAAACTAGTAGAAACCATAAAAAATATCAGGAGCAAAAAAACCACGTCTATCAGGGGCGTTAACTCTACGGACGCCTCGCGACGACTAGCGCGGTGATTCCTCACGTTGTAGGTCGCGCAAAAAGTTCTATCGATTCCAATCCAAACTCAACGGCGATATTCCAAACTCCGCTTTCAGGGGGTTTCCTATCAAACATTATGATCATTCATCCCGACCCGCAGACGGTCAAAAAAGCGCTGACTAATACTATCAATCTCCAAGATCAGCTCATCTACTTTACGCAAATAAAAGCGGTGGGCGATCAAAGCAGGGATCGCTACTGACAAACCCGCGGCACTGGTCACCAAAGCAGTTGAAATGCCTCCAGCCAACACTTTTGCGTCGCCCTGACCCGCAGAGACTAGTGTGCTAAAAACATCAATCATGCCAAAAACAGTACCTAGGATGCCCATCAACGGAGTTATAGAAGCAATAATACCCACCAAAGTTAAGTACCGCTCCAACTCATGCGCAACGTTATCAATGGTGGATTGCATGACGCGCTGAAAAGCTTCTGCGTGCAAATCAATGCCTTTTAGCCCCGCGGCTATGACATAGCCTAAGGGAGAGGCAACAGCCAGCTCAGCAAGCGCCTTATTGTCACTGGACCATTCTTTTGTACTCTGTAATTGGCTAAGCAATACTGGAGGAATGACCTCCTCGCGCCGCAACGTCCACCACCGCTCCAAACAAATAGCTCCAACTACGACACTACAAAGGAGAATAGGTAGCATCAACCACCCACCTGTTATGACTATATCTAGCATGGCCTCGACCAACCTCTTTTAGCTATTTGCTGCATGAACTACCAAGAACATCCGCGACCAGTTATCGGCCAACAGCTGTGTATCAATCCATCAGCTTCCTGTATCCAATAATACTCATGCAGATTTACTGTTGGATCACAGTGAGGGGTAGCAAATTGAATAACCTGCCCTAACTGGATTTCTTGTTGCCCCTCAGCAAGTATCAGTACACCGTGCTCGTCTCCAGCAAAGCGAAACTCAACAGCAGGAATATCGTCACAGACAGGATTAACGCTATCAGAAGCAAAGGCTTTATAACCGCCATCGACGGTAATCGTAGTCCCTTGTGGCTGACTTATGGTTGTACAGGCTACGCTGAGAGAGAGTTCAAATGCATTGAAGCGCTCCCCTTCAGCACTACCAATTGCCCGGTACTCTTCATCCATAAATATATAGCTACCCACTTGTAGATCCGTCATTCGCTCAACCGCAACATCTATGTCGTAGGTTCCGGTACCTCCACCTGTTACCACATCAACAGCAATCCCATGTCGTTCAAGTAACAGAAACTTATCCTCTAAGCGTTGCCACGAACTCAAGGATTTCTCTCGGCGTTTACCGAAGTCTGCCAAATGCATCAGATGTCCTGCGTAATGTTGGACTCCAGAAAAATAGAACCTTTCATCTTGTTGAATGCGCTCAACTAAGGTCAAAAGTAAATCGTTGTCTCTGGTACCGGTCCGCCCCATTGATACGTCAAGGTCCACTAATATCCCAAGCCTCGACTCTTTAGAAATCGCCTTAGAGAGCAGTTCAAAGCCATGGAGTGAATCGACAACAATACGAATGTCTTTTTGGCCAACTAAAAGTGTATCCAAAATCCGCGCTTTCGTTAAAGTAGATATGGGTGACGTAATAAGGATTTGCGATACGCCGCCATGTAACAGTGCTGCAGCTTCGCTGACCTTGGCCGCGCAAACGCCCACCGCACCCGCTTCAATCTGCATGCGCGATATAAGCGGGCACTTATGCGTTTTTGCATGCGGCCTAAAACCCTTACCGTGACCGTGAAGGTGTGCGGCCATTTTTGCAATATTGGCCTCTAATGCAGGCTTATTCACAACTAAGGCTGGTGTCGGCAGCTCGTCTAGCTCGAAGGCTCGCGGCAACATAGTCGCTTCCACCTGTTTGGCACGTATATTTGCCAATGCTAATTCTGATGACACTAGATTCTCCCTTGCTAAAACAAAGACCTATGCGTGCTCGCACGCTTTCGATGTACCCATTAAATTTAGCTAACAAACTCAGCTATGAAAGATTGCTCCGAGGCGCAGTTTGCAGCGAAGTTATCTACTGGCTACCTAATGCCCTTGCACCCTCCACGCTACTCGCAAAATTCAGCGCCAATGATAGCTGGTATGAAAGGAAAAAAACCACACCATTGCGGCTCTAGTACATCTTTGTCAGCTTGTCTAAAAGACTACACAGCTACATATATCGACATAAATAGCCCGTCTAATCCATCAAGGCGATCGACACTTATAACGTCACAGGAGATGGTTTCGTTAATGCTTCATATACGCCCACGCCCTTGCAAGGATCGTCAATTAACGAAATGATGATTTTTCTAAAGTTACAAATTGCGGAGAGCAACTGTGAGTATAAAAGTTGAAGGAGGATGTTACTGCGGGGCCGCACGTTATCAGGCCGAAGGCGATCCAATGCTAAAGGCAGAATGCTACTGCCGCGAATGCCAATATATCACCGGCGGCGCTAACGTTTTGGTAATGGCCATGCCAATTGAGGGTTTTTCCATGGTAAAAGGCTCGGTAAAAGGTTTTACCCGCCAAGATATTGAACACCCAGTCACTCGAGAGTTTTGCGAAAATTGCGGTACACATTTATTTACACGCGCACCTAGATTTAAGCAAGGTGTGATCATAAAAGTAGGCTCGATGGACGATCCATCGTTATTTGGCAAAGCAGAAAGCGCTAATTACGTTAGCGATGCCCAACCCCACCACCGCCTACCAGAAGATAGACCGCAACATCAAAAGTGGATGCACAGTTAATAGAAAAATAGCCTTTCGCGAGCAGCTTAATCGAACACTACTTTATGGGAATAGGCCTCGTGGAAAAATTTCGCTACAACTTGACCATAAAACACCTCGATTAAACCCAGAGACAGCGGAAAAAAGAGGCGCAAAAGGGGAGATAGAAGCGAGAGACAAAAACTGAAAGAGACAGACGCAGAAAAAGCGACAGAAAAAGAAAAAAGAAAGAAAAAAAGAAAGAAAAAGAAGACGGAAAAAAGCGGGCAAATTCCGTACGACCTGCAGAGAAACCTAGACCCGTAGTCGCTACCTAAGAAATAGCGCCGCCATCGTGGGCTGCTTGAATTTTCAGCGCAGCAACTAAGTGTCTGCATATCAATATACCGGCTTGCTTACGACTTTCTCGCTCCTGCTTCTTCTTATTAGTACGTATTTTTCTCTCTACTTGCGATCGAGTAATAGTCGCTTTAGACCACTCCATTTCTGCTGTGGAGGCCGTGTATCCAATCAAAGATTGTTGGTAACCCATCTGCATGCCGTGATCAGATTTTTGTTGATAAGGCTTGTACCCTCGGCAACTTGAACCTGCACCAGACAAAGAATCCAAAGAGTGCTTAACAAACTTCCTCGTCTCTCTTAACTCCTGCAAACAGCGCAAACCCAAATCCGTCATTGGCACATCCGGACCCAAACCTTTCAAGGCCTTGATCTTCTTTGCAGACACAGGTGACCGTTTCGCCTTGCCACGCATTTGCTGCGCTAAACTCATAGCGGCCTCAAGGTGCTTTGTCGAATATTCGATGTCTGGAGTAGGACTAGGTTTCGCTCTATTTATTCTTTGTTTGGTTTTTGCGGGCTCTCTTGGTTGAAAGAGCGTGGATTGGTCATCATTAAATATCGCTTCTGTATTTTCGGCGCAGACTGCTTGAGCGCTTTCGGTACCTTCAAGCTGCATTCGCGCTGTGGTTTGGGGCTTATGCTGTGGGCATTTGGCCTCATTCGGAGCGCCGAAAATAGTAAGCCCAGCCATTGGTATTTCAATTTGTAAAGTACCAGTCTTTTCGTCGAGCTTTTCGTCGAGCTTTTCGTCGAGCCCGGCCTCGTGCAATGGCAGCTCTGCTTGATGATCACTACTACTCAACTCACCAGCTAGCACTACTGCGGAGTTTGAGTGCTCTTTTACCTTTTCTTTTACCTTTCCTTTAACCTTTTCTTTTACCTTTTCACTTACCTTTTCTATTACCTTTTCTCTTATCTTTTCTCTTGGGTCTTGCTTGAGGTCTTCCTTGAGGTCTTCCGGGAAGCTGGTTTTAAAGTTCTCGCTTTGGCTCTTACCCAGCTTCTTAGTTAAAGAGAGACGAGGGCAGCCTGCCACTAATTCGCGTGCTGTAAACAACGGCAGTGTCTCGCCACTACTAAATATTTCTGTATTTTCGCCTTTCATACTGTATATATAACAAGTACTGTATAAATAAACAATAGTCTATATCGGGCGAATTTTTAAGCGGCCTTCTTCCCAAGATCCTTCTAACTGAGTTACATCGGACAAATCCATGCTCAGGAGCGCGTCAGCTAAAGGGTTTTCCACCATCTTTTGTATGGCTCGCTTGAGTGGTCTAGCGCCATAAACAGGGTCATAACCTGCAGTAACTATAGCCTCCGTCGCACCTTCATCTAATACAATGCTCAAACCTTGTTCAGCTAATCGCCCGTTTAAAGACGTCAGCTGCAAATCTGCTATGCGTCCAATCTCGACCTCTGTTAAGGGTTGAAAAACGACAATGTCATCAATACGGTTCACAAATTCTGGTCGAAAATGCTGAGCTACAATTCCCATAACTGTTGGTTCAATGCGCTCTTGGTCACCACTCTCAGACAATGCTTGAATGGCTTCAGAGCCCAAGTTGGAAGTCATAACCAACACGCAATTACTGAAATCTACAGTTCGGCCATGTCCATCAGTTAAGCGCCCATCATCAAGTAGTTGCAACAAAATGTTAAAGACATCGCCGTGAGCTTTTTCAATTTCATCCAACAAAATCAGAGAATAGGGTCTGCGCCGGACAGCCTCGGTCAAATAGCCACCCTGTTCATAGCCAACATAGCCTGGAGGTGCACCAATCAATCGCGCCACGGAGTGCTTTTCCATAAATTCCGACATATCAACTCGCACAAGTGCTTCTTCACTGTCGAACAACACTTGAGCCATAGCCTTACATAATTCGGTTTTACCCACTCCAGTAGGTCCTAGAAACATAAACGAGCCATTCGGCCGACTAGGGTCAGACAACCCAGCCCGAGAACGTCTTACTGCCTGACTCACGGCCTTAATTCCCGCGCTTTGACCAACCACACGCTCTCCCAAAAGTGTTTCTAACTGAAGGAGTTTTTCTTTTTCACCAGAAACCAATTTCGCAACCGGAATACCTGTCCATTTGGCGACAATTTCTGCCACCTCTTCAGCAGTGACCTTATTACGTAACAACTTTGGCTCACCTAGCTCCGCAGGTTGTTCAATCTGTCGTTCGAGGTCGGGAATAACCCCATATTGCAACTCCGACATGCGCGCCAGATCACCTACTCGACGAGCTGCCTCAAAACTTAGCCGCGCAGCTTCTAGCTCCTCCTTTACATCTTGAGCACCTTTGAGCAGCGACTTTTCTTGCAACCACACAGTCTCAAGCTCCGCGTACTCATCACCTAATTGAACAATTACTGCCGCCAATTCTTCCCGGCGCTTTACGCTGGCGCTATCACTTTCCTTTTTCAACGCTTCGACTTCCATTTTCAGCTGAATCAAGCGCCGATCTAAGTTGTCCATGACCTCTGGCTTCGAATCCATCTCCATGCGTATGCGACTAGCAGCTTCGTCAACCAAATCTATGGCTTTGTCTGGCAGTTGGCGATCTGGGATATAGCGATGCGACAATGTCGCCGCAGCGACAATGGCTGGATCGGTAATGTCCACGCCATGGTGTACTTCATAGCGTTCCTTCAAGCCGCGCAATATCGCAATAGTGTCTTCAAGGTCAGGCTCATCTACCAGCACCTTTTGGAATCTCCGCTCCAATGCAGCATCTTTCTCAATATGAGTACGGTACTCATCTAGTGTTGTTGCACCTACGCAGTGCAATTCACCACGTGCCAACGCCGGCTTGAGCATATTTCCAGCGTCCATCGCGCCCTCGGCGTTACCGGCACCAACCATCGTGTGCAGTTCATCAATAAACAGAATGATATTTCCTTCTTGCTTGGTAAGCTCATTAAGTACAGCTTTCAATCGCTCCTCAAATTCACCACGAAATTTAGCCCCCGCAACTAGCGCACCCAAATCTAGCGAAAGAACCTTTTTGTTTTTTAAACTATCTGCCACCTCGCCATTAACGATTCGCTGCGCTAAACCTTCAGCGATTGCGGTCTTGCCCACACCAGGGGCGCCAATCAGTACTGGGTTATTTTTAGTCCTGCGCTGTAACACTTGTACCGTCCGTCGGATCTCTTCATCTCGACCAATGACAGGATCTAACTTCCCCGCTGCAGCGCGCTCGGTCAGATCTAGAGTAAATTTTTCTAGAGCGCCACGCTGCTCTTCTTGATTTTTTTCAGTCACAGGCTCACCGTCTCGTTGTTCAATAATGTAGTCGCGCAAAACATTTTCGGTAACTCCTAGCGGTACAAATAGCTTTGCAATAGCCGAGTCATCAAGTAGCGCAAGCAGTAACCAGTCTTCTGGGATATAGCTATCTTTGTATTCGCCGGCAAGCTGGCTGGCCTTGTTTAGCGCCTTAGATGCGCCACGCCCTAAGCCGACCACATCAGGCGGACTGGTTAATTTTGGCAGCACATCAATTAGCCCATGAATAGTTGTAGTTACTGCTTCAACCACACCTTTCTGCTGATCTGCTTTACTCGCTAACAGTTTGACCAACAAAGATTGTTGATGGTCCAGCATCGCCTGCAGAATATGTATCGGCTCGATACTCGAATGATTATTCGACAAAGCGATCCCATGCGCCTCTCCCAATAAAGTCTCTACCCGCTGAGTAAATTTTTTCTCCGCCATGTCCTTCTCCTATAACCCAATGTGCAGACCCAGGAGCAAAATTTCATCAGACCTGCACATGCACTTCACACTCGACTGCTACAATGCGGTCAGAACTTGCTATTTCAAGCAAATCGGTAACGATCCATCGCTTACCACTTTTACTGGGAAGCAAAATCGCTTTATAAAATGCTGCAAAGAAAGACAACCAGAAACAACGTTCACGCAAAATATGATCAAAACTGAGGAATTCGAGTTCGAGCAGAGTGCAGGCGGAGTCGTTGGCAATATCACTCTACAACCCAATCAATCGCTTAGTTGGCGCGCTTTCAAATACTTCATAGTGTTTATGATGTTATTGTCATTTGGCATCGCTACAGCCTTTAGCGTGATGGGCTATTGGGTCATTCTGCCTTTCACAGCGTTGGAGATGAGTGTCCTAAGTTACTGTCTTTGGCTCTGTTTAAGACGCACTAGTATGCAAGAGGTGATTTCATTCAGTGGCGAGGAGATTCGCTTGGAAGCGGGTGTTAAAACACCCACCGAGATAGTCACCTGGCAGCGCTATTTCACCAAAATACATGTGGAGCGGGCAATCCACCCCTGGTATCGAAAAAAAGTATCACTGGTACATAGAGGAGAGAGCCGAGAAATAGGCAATTTTCTGACCCAAGAAGAACAAGAGAAACTGATTAAGACGCTTAATCATCTGGTGCGCCGAGCAGATCTAGCCCAGCTAAGCTTCCCAGAACCAAAGTCCCATAACGCTGACTTAGCACCTGGTCAGAAAGACTAGAGCACCACCGCAATGCGCCGTGTTGAGCAGTTCCAATCTGGCCTGAATTCTCAAGCCGATAGCGCGCCTTAGTACGTTTATGCGGGTGCCCATACTGACTCATGTAGCCCGCGCTGTACGCTACCCATCGTGGCGACAGATATCTGGCAAATCGATACGAAGAAGAATTACCGCTGCCATGATGTGGGGCCAAGAGAAAATCAATATCTCTTGGTAACTGTAAGAGTAGTGAAGCTTCTGCCTTTGCACCGATGTCACCGCTCAGATAAGCCTTAGTCCGATCATTACGAATCAACAAAGTACATGACCTATCATTTCTACTGGGCTGGCTATGGTCTACTACCAGCAGAAACTTAACTCCATCCCACGTCCAGCTCTCGCCTTTTATACATTGCTTATCCAAGCCAATGATTGCACCGCTTTGATACCTTTTCCTGAGCGATGCTACGCCACCTGCATGATCAAGATCAGTATGACTCACCAAAATTTTGTCCAAACGATCTATCCCAGTGCTACGAATTGTTGGAATAACTGAAGCCACAGCCGCATCAAAGCCAGAAGCAAAAAGCGGCCCAGCGTCTAAAACAAGCCTATGTGCAGAGGTATCTACAACCACTGCGCTCCCCTGCCCTACATCTACTATGCGCAAACAATATTCACCGTAGTATGGAGAGTTCTCCCGCGCCAAAAACAGCAGCAAGAATGGCAAAAATATCGCTAACCTCTTAACCAATAGAATCGGTACAAACATAAATAAACAGGCAATGAACCCAACCAAAGCGACAAACAGAGAAAAATAGCCGAACGTGCGACTGTACTCTGGCACAACGCTTTGCAACCCGGCCAGCCACGCATATATCAGCGCTATACTGAAATCCGCTAAATAGAGCAACCAGATAGCTAAATCTGGCGCCACAAAATACAACGACAAACCCAGAATAAGCGCAGGCAAAGTGACTACAGTTATAATCGGCAGTGCCAATAAGTTAGCAGGAATGGATAATAGCGACACCTCACCAACCAATATCCCCAATAAAGGCGTGAGCCAGAGAAAAATAGCAACCTGAGCAAGTAAAAAACCAAAGACTGGCCCAACACTTTTAGAGCGTGGACTGAAAGCCCAAATTAAACCAGCCACAGCGAAATAAGAAAGCCAAAAACCTTGGCTAAAAAAAGACAGTGGCTGGATAATTAAAGATAGACAAAACGCCAACCCCAACAAATACCAAAACGGCGGCTTACGACCTAAGTAGTTTGCCAACAGGCCAAACAGCAACATCAGACAAACACGCAGAGCTGGCGCGCCCAGCCCAGTTATCACAGCAAAAGCAAAGGTTATAAGTAGCGCGCACAGCAGAGCTATCTGATGGTCAATCCGAGTACCAACAAAAGACAAGAGAAGCCCA
>Ga0206130_10009068_pt1 | contig 10507 bp, 8 predicted proteins | sample Helgoland_Spring_9_FD_148637 | JGI IMG/M metagenome (GOLD analysis project Ga0206130, IMG submission 148637) | Pelagic subsurface seawater microbial communities from Kabeltonne, Helgoland, North Sea - Helgoland_Spring_Bloom_20160512_1 | ecosystem: Environmental > Aquatic > Marine > Epipelagic ...
CCTGCTCCCACGCCTGTCACACGCGTTAAAAGAAAAAATGACCCTACTGAAATCAATTTTGAGAAAAGAAAACTTTTAAAAAATGTATTAAACACATTGCAGCGGGGGGTTTTTGGACACGAAGAACAGGGGGACATGCGAGCTGGTCTGGCATTGGCAATGCGATCGTTGACCAATTCCTTCAACAGTGTGTATACTACCCCATTGTCATTGTTTCTACCACCCAACAATGGACAGATGGGTGTTATCCGTGACAAATTGAAAATACAAAAAATCAAAGTATTTGAAACAACTGCAACCACAATCGTTGTTGAAGAAATACAAAATTTTAATTTGGTTGTGCAACCAAAACAATGGACGTTTATGTTTCGCAACAATGAATGGGTATGTGGCAGCGCTGTGTTGTTCTTCTAGGTACACGAACAACAAAACAGCACGAAGTACACAACCAACAAAACAGCACAAACCAACATACAAACAAACCAACATACAAACGAACATACAAACATACAGGTATAATAAAAAATAATGTTTTTAAGTTATTTTTTTATAAAAGTTTTTACCCAGAAAAAAAAGACTTGGATTGGTAATACCCAGAAATAATAAGAAAAAGAATTGGAAAAAAAGGAAAGGTTGGGCAGTTGGAAACAGGGTACATAATCCATGTCCAATGGTCGGTGTCAATTAATATTTATTCTGATGTTGCTCAAACAATATGGAAAAAAGAAATGTTGGGCAGTTGAGCAGTTGGAAACGTTGTACACGTTGCACACAGGCACACAGTCTACGCAGGCACAGGGGCAGGTGCACTGCATAATCCATGTCCAATCGGTGTACAATGGTCGGTGTCCAATGGTCGGTGTCCAATGGTCGGTGTCCAATGGTCGGTGTCCAATGAACATTTATTCTGAAACATGTTGCTCAAACAATATGGACAGTTTAGCCTCATGCAACGCTCTGTTTTCGTCATAGAACAGATCAACCATCATTACCTCAACAGGGTAGTCTTTGCTCATGGAATAATTTGGAAATGCTTTGGTCCATATTTTTTTTATTTGTGTGCGATGAATTGGAACAGAATCTAAATTGTTGTAGTTCACCAATGAAGCGAACGAAACACACGTGGGGCGCTCATCTGCCAAGCAATTGTTCGCAAGATTCGTAAGAAAGGGGTGACAAGTGCAATTCATTTTTTTAAAGGAAGTTGGGAAGTTGAGGGAGGAAATTGAGGTTGGAAACTTAAGAGGGGTTGACAGAACTAAATGAGAAAAAATAGTGTAATTGAGAATATGTGGACCTTATTGAAAAATCAACCATCAATTTTCCTATTTATACATTAATCAACTGTTCAGATATTACCTGCTCTTGAGTCTAAAACGAAACCTGAAGAAAATGTGATAGAGTCTGAAGAAGTGAAAAAACTATTCATAAATCCACGAAATTTGACGTACCATCTGGTATAACGTATAACTCTCCCCTTTTACAGAACGCTCATAGTTCCAACAGTGTTTACATGGGGCATGGGGTGGTACAAAGTAGAGTTTTTTTAGGTACATATTATGTGTACACGTGTACACGTCCTCAACGTCACCAACACCAACACTAACGTCTCCTAACGTACACGTACACGTTTGAGCTTGGAGATTTCAACTTGAAAGTAACCACCACTGGCTTCCAAAGCAGTGTTGCAAAAAACCACCCAACATTTGCCGCCCGCAACTTCTTCATCCTGCTCAAAATCACGAAATTTGACGTACCATCTGGTATATTTGTCCTTTTTATAGACGTAGCGCTCTTCAATTCTGGCGTAGTAGTTCTCCAACGCAGTTTGGGGGGGCGTGGTACCAACATCTTTGGACAATGGGACAAGGGGACAAGGGGGGGGGGAAGGGAACGTCAGTCAAATAAGAAAAATGCAATTGTGTATTTGATTTACCATCGTCCGTTTGGTCCGTTTGGTCTGTGGGCGTGGGCGTGGGTACATGGACGTGGGTACATGGACGTGGACGTGGACGTGGGTACATGGTACAAGATACAAGATACAAGATACAAGAATGCAAGTCAGGACCGGAAAAAAATAATCGGGATCCTTTTGTATTTTTACCTGTAGACAAATCAGTGGACGTGGACGTGGGCGTGGACGTGGGCGTGGACGTGGGCGTTGGCGTGGACGTGGGCGTGGGCGTGGACGTGGGTACATGGACGTGGACGTGGACGTGGACGTGGGGCAAAATAAGTCAGTGTCGGAAGTGTCGGAAGTGTCGGAAGTGTCGGAAAAAAATAGGGGTCTCTTTTGTATTTTACCTGTAGACAAAGCATTGGGCGTGGACGTGGGCGCAGGCGTGGACGCAGGCGTGGACGTGGGTGCATGCGTAGACGTGGGCATTGACACCCATTTATTAGACGACCCATTGTAAAAACATTGTGTTAAATTTCTGTACCGTCTTAATCGAGATTTAACCGCTGTTTCGCCCAACGCAACCAATGAAGACGCGGAGACAGCACAGAAACGATCGCTGGGTTCCCACGTATCATGGAGGACGTGCGATGCTTCATCAACTTGCGTAACGTACCCTGACAACATCCACTGAGGAACTTTGCACACCCATAACTTCTTGGTCGAGGGGGATTGTCCAAGAACATTGCCGTACCACACAATTGATCCAGTTTGCCCACGTGTCTTGAAAGCTGCAATTTGAGCAGTTTCACCTGATCGAAACTGTACCATCTGATTTCCAAACACAAACGATGCGTCGTAGACAACGTTGGAGGACTGGTCACACTTCGTAAGGTGTACAAATTCTTCTTCAACAGTCATGATTGAGTTGGGGTGTTTCCTCAACCGAATCCATTTACAGAATCACCATTTTATGAGATTTTAGTAACAAAATATAGGGTAAAATCTTTTAAATGTGGGCAAAGTGGTTACTTTCTGGTTACTTTTTCTGGTTACTTTAAAATTCAAGATTCGAAATTCGTGTTCAGGTCCCATGGGTCAAAAGGTTGACGAAACGATACCAACGTCCACGCCCACGCCCACGCCAACACCAACGTCCACGCCCACGCCAACGCCCACGCCTCAAACCTTTGATGTTTGCATGCATTTTGAACACATTCCATTTACATTGGTACGTTCGAAGGCAACACCTGCAACTAACTCTGGGTTAGTCGTGCAATCCTCCAACTGTGATTTGGACCCAGGCATGGCATTGAAGTATGTGGACGCAACGTGTGCGGATACCATGGAAGCTGATGTTGTTATGGACCGTCTACGGAGCCCTGCTTGTACACGCCTTACATTTAACTCGCAAGGGCTATTGTTTGCGTCGTTAATGAATGAGAACACAATTGTTAAAATACCGGTTGTAGTTGCAAGGGCAAAAACTTTCAACAGTAATATTTGGGTAAGTGCTTTAGCTGGGAACAACTTGTTACAACAAATATTACCTGTATTGGCAGGACGTGGACACAACGTCGATCGTTTTAAATCAATCAATGGTGTTGACATCAATTTATTTAACAAAGTACATGACCTTGGTAAAATTGTTGATGGGATGTTTAGTTATGTGGACAAAGTTTACTTTATGAACACAATTACAATTTCAGACGTATCTCCTACCAAACGGCTTCGTCATCCAACAGAGTACGTATGGTGTCAAGGGGGGATTAATTCAAAAGCTGTTCTGTTCCATGTTGAAGAGTAAAGGTGAAGAGTAAAGGTGAAGCATACAAAAGATTGGGAGACCCGGGCACAAAATATTTTTTATATGACTCTTCGTTTATACGTGTACACGTGTACAGGACCTCTATCACCCCCTACGGACCCCTACTCTGTTGTACGATACGGCTCTTTAGGCAAGATCATCCAATGGTGTTTCCATTGATCACGATTTGACATTGGACCCATTCCATTGGTATTGCTTACATCAAAAATGATATACCCGTTTAATAATATTTGATATACATTTTTTTTGTGAGCTTGTGCGTTCGTGACAACGTCATGCTTAACCAGCACGTGGGCGTGCGTCTCATCCTCGTAGTCGTAGTCAATGAAACTTTTAATATGATTGGCAGCAATATAGTGCACGTTCAAGTGGTAAACGTAATCAAGTTTGCCGTTCGGGGGATTTTGCGGGGGATCCGGGGGATCCGAGTGATCCAAGTTGTTTTTTCCTGGGGCGTGGACGTGGACGTTGGCGTGGACGTTGGTGTGGGCGTTGGCATGGACGTTGGTGTGGGCGTTGGTGTGGGCGTTGGCATGGGCGTGAACGTTGGCTTGGGGCTGGGCGTTGACGTGGGCTTGGGTGTGGACACCATGGGGTGGGGGATTGCCGACTTGGGTGTACGATTGACTTTGACCACGCATCGTGTGCGCTGCATCGTGCGTGGCTTGGGTGTGCATGCCTGGGGTGTTCGTGCCTTGGGTGTTCGTGCCTGGGGTGTGGGCTTGGGGGGGTTGGGTATGCGCTTGGCTGTGGTGTTGGTGGGTTTTGTGGTCCATGTTTGGAAATAAAAGAAAAAGTGAGTGGTATTTCAAGTAAAATTTCAAGTAAAATTCCAAAAAAAAAAAATATTGGCAACTTTTCCAAACAAGTGTATGTCCAATAAAAAATATTTTTTTATTTAAAATATGTACAAAATTTAATAAAATAATTTTGTCAGTATATAAACAGTTATTTTTTTGTTTATAAATGGAGTTCGAGAATATTGAAAATTTAATTCAAATCAGTATACAGATGTCTGAGACTTGTTCAACAGAAGTAGAATTTGAAAATCTAGCTCAGCTAGGGAATCAATGTGTGGATAGGTTGACAGCAATCATTCAAAATCAAACTCACACTGTTCAAATAATGATGAAAATTGTTATCATTGTGTTCAAATTGAGAGAATTACAATTTCGAAATTTTTTTTTTGAAAATGCAGTGACTGAATTCCAGTCAATTGATGTCCCTGCCATGGAGCTCATGGAGACTAAAAGATTAATAATACAAGAAATATTTAGAAGAGTGGATTCCTTATTAGAGGAGAGTGATTTACAAATCCCTGATCTGTTTGATGAGCTAACCTCAAATCTGATCCTGCAACGTACAAGATTTTCACGGCTGCACCATAGATATTTAAATATAATGTCAAATGAAACAAAAGCACCCGCCACAAGATTGAGGCTCTGATCAAAAACGAACGTTTAAACTTTTCACTTCGTCGATTGCCTCACTTCCAATTGAAAAGACACCATTTGAAAAGTTTCCATTTTTATTACGGATAGAAACTATTTCCTTTGTCAAGGGGCTGACCACTTTAATTACAGATGCCTGTACAGGTGATGAACCGTACGCTACCAAACCTTGATTATTGTCGCATACTTTTGTATGGGGACCAACCAATGTAATCGATCCACCATTGATGACAGAAACCCCAGAACGACATTCCTGCACGAGCACATTGTTACATTTTACAATTCCACCCATGCAAACCACACCATTAAGTTCACAGTTTTGCACCACGATGTCGTCCATTGTAAAAGATCTTCCCACCACTCCACACTCCTTCGCGTGGCTTATGATCAGGTGTTGCAGGTGCCCTGTCCCTGGATGGAACATAATCCCACCCACGACCACAATCTCACTTTTGTCCACCCTTGGATCACCCTCAATGTTCATGGCGGAAGGAATTACCAACTCACCACGGTTGATTACATGAATCCCTTTCCCCACCACGATGGTGGTATATTCTCTGTTTGTGTGCACCCTCTCCACCGCTTCCTCCAACGTGCAATCTTCAGGCACACGTGCTTTGAGATTTTGGATGCGTCCACCGCGACTCTGGTTGATTATGCACCGTGCTAGGTTGGACATTTTCCAATACAAAAACATTGTAAGTTATAGGTACAATTAAGTTTTAGTGTATATTCGTTTGCACATGTCATCGCATGCAATGGGTTGCCATTGCTTTGAAAAGTCCCTGTACAACCAAGGTATCTCCACATGTACGTTTTCAATCTGTTCCTCGGCATTGTCCCAATCCTGTGCATCCGATTTGGTGGCAAACGTGACTTCAAAGTACTTTGTAGCGGTGGGCAGGTCCGCTTTGGCAACTCTGAAATATCCTCGGTACATGTAGATGGTCTTGTAGTCCGTGTGTGTTTTCTCAGTGGCGTACGCGTAGGCTTCGTGTTTAAACCTTGCCATGTGGTTGCCCTGCAGTTGGTTGTAAATGGTGCTGTACTTCTCTGTGGCTTTGTCTCTGCCCTGTATGCTCGGAGTAGAACCCATTTTGTGAAACACACAGTTGTATAAATAGACCAACAAAATATACTGGGTGGAAATAATAGTATAATAACAGTATATAAGTGGGACAAACCTTATCAAACATGAGCACACCCGGTAAAAAGAAGAAAAAGAAGAAGAAGAAGAAGGAGCCGACAAGTGGAGAGGGGGTTGTACGGGTGCCTGAAGATTGCACGTTAAACAAAGCGGTGGAGAGGGTGCACGGGGACGATCGTTTGACCACCATTGTGGTGGGGAAAGGGGAACACCAGATCGACGGTAAATATTTGGAGGTTGCTTCCGCCATGAACATTGTGGGTGATCCAAGGGTGCCGAAAAGTGAGATTGTGGTCGTGGGTGGGATTTATTTCGAGGACGGGATTCAAGGGAATTGCCATCTGGAACACCTGACACTTCGAGCGACTGAGAATGGAGTGGAGGGATATTCCTCTTTTACGATGGAAGATGTCCTTGTGGAACAGTGTGGTGAAAATGGCGTGTGTGCGGTTGTCGGCTACGTACAATGCACCGATGTGGAAGTGCGGCAATGTGGATTTAGTGGAGTACGTGCACACAAGCGTGCCTCCATCACATTGATTGGTGACAAGACGACGGTGCACCACAATTGTACAAAAGGAGAGCATGATGATTACGGGTTGGAAGTCTCATGGTCACACTATTCCACCATTCGACTGGTCTCCCCATTGACCAAAGAACAAGTCTCCCTAGACAACGGTGGGGGTGGCAATTGGGGTGCGGATGGTGGTGCTGACATCAATCAAATCAAGACCATTGCCAAATCAGAACTGGGAGCGGCAGCACGAGGGGAAGTACGGGTGCCGGAAGATTGCACGTTAAAAAAAGCGGTGGAGAGGGTGCACGGGGACGATCGTTTGACCACCATTGTGGTGGGAAAAGGGAAACACCAGATCAACAGATATTTGATGATTCATTCCGCCGTGACCATTGTGGGTGACCCGAGGGTGCCGAAAGAGGAGATTGTGGTCGTGGGTGGGATTAAGTTCAACAAAGGGATTCCAGGGAATTGTCATCTGCAACACCTGACACTGCACCAAGCGAAGGAGTGTGGAGTGTGGGGACATTCCTCTTTTACGATGGAAGATGTCCTTGTGGAACAGTGCCTTTATGGTGTGTGTGCGTATGGTATCGTCGGACGATGTACCAACGTGGAAGTGCGCCATTGTGGATACAGTGGAGTGCTTGCAGACAATGGTGCCTCCATCACATTGATCGGTGCCAAAACGACGGTGCACCACAATTGTATGTATGAAAGGAGTGATGATTACGGGTTGGCAGTCTACAATTCCTCTTCTTCCACCATTCAACTGGTCTCCCCCTTGACCAAAGAACAAGTCTCCCTCGACAACGGTGGGGGTGGCAATTGGGGTGCGGCAGTTGGTGGTGACATCAATCAAATCAAAACGATTGGTGAAACGAAAACAACGTACGAGGGGGTGGTACGGGTACCGGAAGATTGCACGTTGGAGGAAGCGGTGGACCGGGTGCACGGGAACGATGGGTTGACCATTGTGGTGGGGAAAGGGGAACACCAAATCGACGATAATTATTTGGAGATTCCTTCCACCATGAACATTGTGGGTGATCCGGGGGTGGCGAAAAGTGAGATTGTGGTTGTGGGTGGGATTCGTTTCAAGCCAGGGATTCAAGGGAATTGCCACCTGCAACACCTGACACTTCAAGCGAAGAAGAATGGAGTGATTGGACAGTCCTCTTTTACGATGGACGATGTCCTTGTGGAACAGTGTGGTCAATCTGGTGTGGTTGCGAATGGTACTGGCGTCGCTGCCAAATGTACCAACGTGGAAGTGCGTGAATGTGGATACAGTGGAGTGGTTGCATTCGATGGTGCATCCATCGCATTGCTCGGTGCCAAGACGAAGGTGCATCATAATTGCACAAAAGGATACAGTGGTGAGTATGGGTTGATAGTCTACGGTGCCTCCACCATTCAACTGGTCTCCCCCTTGACGAAAGAACAAGTCTCTATCGACAACGGCGGGGGTGTTAATTGGGGTGCGACAAACGGTGACATCAAACAAATCAGAAATATCTCTTATAAAACATATCTTGAAGAAAAACGTATGGAGATAACACTGAAGGTCCAGGAACTACAGAAAGCGGCGAGAAAGATAAAAGCAGAGAGAAAGGCAGAGAGAAAAGTGAAAAAGAGAAAGGCGGCGAGAAAGGCGATGAGAGAGAGAGTAGCAGAAATGTCCAAGACTTCGATTCGTGCGAAAGATTTTCCTACGTTGCAGGAAGCGGTGGACCGGGTGCACAATGACAACAGCCTTACAACAATACTGGTGGAAAAAGGGGAATACCAAATCGACGGTGGGTATTTGATGGTTCTTTCCGCGATGAACATTGTGGGGGACCCGGGGGAGGGAAAGTGGGTGCCGAAAAGTGAGATCGTGATCCGGGGTGGGGTTCAGTTCGCTGAAGGGATTAAAGGCATATGCCACCTGCAACACCTGACACTGCACAAAGCGAAGTTGCATGGAGTGTTAGGATGGTCCTCTTTTACGATGAAAGCTGTCCTTGTGGAAAAGTGTCGTTGGTCCGGTGTGTTTGCGATTGGTACTGTCGTCGGCAGATGTACCAACGTGGAAGTGCGGGAGTGTGGAAGGAATGGAGTGAGAGCATTCGATGGTGCCTCCATCACATTGATCGGTCCCAAGACGACGGTGCACAACAATTGTACAGAAAAAAACATTATTTGTTACGGATTAAAAGCATTGAGTGGAACCATTAAACTGGTCGCATTGACAAAAAATCAAGTCTCCTACGACAACGAAGGGGGTGGCAATTGGAACGTGGAACCTCAATTTAATGACATTGAAGAAATAAGTTTCAGGGAATTCATTAAAAACATGAATCAAACACTTGCAAATGAATCAAACAAAGAACTTACGGAGAACGAGAGGTTTCCACCGCAACTAATGGAACTGGTGGATGCACCGGGCGAGGACCCTGATTTTAAATTGCGTTTTTAAGTGCCTTTGTGTCCAGGAAGTCGTGCATCGGAACAAAAAAAAACATGTATATATACAGTGGAACAAACACTTTAAATCATGGCAGAACCAAGCAGTGATGATGAAAATCTTATGTATTTGATACATGCTATGGAGATTTATAACGTGGTTCCATTCCCTCCAATCCTCAGCAACAGTCATGATTTGACAGTTGCTATGGATGCTATGGATGCTATGGATAATACAGATAATATGTCTAAACGAATGTCTAATATGTATAAAAGGTTAAGAGAAATGAACAAAATTCATGGAAATTTTAGTTCAGTGGAAGTGGAGAAAATTGAACTATTTCCACTACCTACATCGATAACTGCTACCTGGCACAACGACATTGAAGAAATTAAGACTATGCGCATGATGATGTCCGAACAAATCATTATATTCTTGAAAAAACTAAAAACAATAATGTCATTTAAAACAACTTCTAGTCAACCAGACTATATAATTTATAAAATGGCAAAAAGCATTGAGTTCTGGTTTTATTTAAAATATCAGAAACAACCTTCAGACGGCGCTAAACACTACCAAGAAATATTCATGGACGAAAAATTGTTGCACAGCGAAATGAACATTTTTTTAAAAATGTTAGGCAGCCAAAGAACTCAACGTTTGCGCGATGCATATTTGCTTGCAAGTGCTACACAAGCGGGGGGTGGTGGTGGTGGGGGTGGCAGCAGTGCAAGCAGTGGCAGCAGTGCAAGCAGTGGCAGCGGTGGCAGCAGTAGCAGCAGTGGTGGTGGCTTGAGCCTCGGTGCAGTGCTGGGCTTGTGGAATGGTCATCCGATTCAACTATATCAACTACCTACAGTGGTAAATAGTTCCTGGCGAGAAACCAAAGAAATTCAGGATATGCGCATAGCGATGTCCATAAAAATCATTATAGCCATGAAAACATTAGACCACGAGTGGTTCGTACATGTTCGTGCGCCAGACGATAAAATTTATCCATTGGCAGCAAGGTTTGAGTTGTATTTTTTTAAGAGATGTGATAAAGCTAAATACCAAATGTTATACCAGGACGAAATACTTCTGAAAACAAACGTTAACGCTTTATTAAATCAAATGAAACGAAAATATGATCAGGCAAGGGGCAGCAATAAACGTCGTGGTGATGGCGGTGAACGTGGTGGCAAAAGACAAAAAGGGGGAAGTGTAAACTTAATGCTT
>Ga0206130_10009070_pt1 | contig 10505 bp, 10 predicted proteins | sample Helgoland_Spring_9_FD_148637 | JGI IMG/M metagenome (GOLD analysis project Ga0206130, IMG submission 148637) | Pelagic subsurface seawater microbial communities from Kabeltonne, Helgoland, North Sea - Helgoland_Spring_Bloom_20160512_1 | ecosystem: Environmental > Aquatic > Marine > Epipelagic ...
AAAGCACGGTCGGAGGAGATTTTTGTCGCAACCAAGACGCCGCCGATGTCGGGGCCGTGGCCGCCGAGTCCTTATTGCCACTGGGAGGATCGCTATAGTGAACGCTATTTACGTGAGAATGTAGAGCAACGCCTGCGTCAGTTAAATGTGGAGACGATTGATCTTTTGCAGCTGCATACCTGGACGCGTGCATGGAACCGTGATCCGAAGCCGTTGGAGATTCTGCAGAAGCTGAAGCAAGAGGGAAAGATTCGTGCGGTCGGCATCTCGACGCCCGAGCATGATCAAAATTGTGCGATTGATTTGATGCGTATGGGGATTATCGATTCGCTGCAGGTGATTTATAATATTTTTGAGCAAGAGCCTGCGGCAGAATTATTGCCCGTGGCCGAAGAGCACGGTGTGGCGATTATCGTGCGTGTGGTTTTTGATGAAGGGGTGCTGACGGGCAAATACACCGAGGATCATCAATTTTCAGCGGGAGATTTTAGGAATGATTATTTCGCGGGTGATCGCTTGGCACGGGCAGTGACGCGAGTAGACCGGATTAAATCGAGTCTCGGTGAGGGTGCTCGCAGCATGCCAGAGACGGCGCTAGGTTTTGCACTCGCCCATTCTGCCGTGAGCACGGTGATCGCAGGTACGCGCAATTCGGAACAAGCCGCCGCAAATGCAGCAGTCTCGGACATGCCGCCACTGGATGTGAAGACCTTAAAGGCGTTGCAGCCGCATCACTGGCGGCGTGCTTTCTGGTATGGGGGTAAGTAAAAGGGTTCAGATGCCCCTCCTGAGGTAAACCCAGTCGCTACGGTATTTGTAGCGAGCAGGTTGGTCTCAAGATTGTGTCGCGGGCGGGATTATCTCGCGATTTTGGATGCATTGAAGCTTACGCATTCTTCTGACCGGTAACGACTTCCATCAGAGCTTCGACGCATTCGATCTTGGCGCTCGGTATCATACCGTGGCCGAGGTTGAAGATGAAACCCGGCTGTTTGCCTGCTTGATCCAGCACACACTGCGCTTCGATCCGTGTAATCTCGGGGGTCGTCGTCAATACGACGGGGTCGAGATTACCTTGGATCGCGGTGCCGTGGTTAAGTGTGCTGCGCACGCGGCGCAAATTCATAGTCCAGTCGAGGCTGAGGACCGAGGCGCCAGTATGGATTTGATCGGCGGCTTTGTGCCCCATCCCTTTTGCATAGAGGATTACAGGTACGCGTTTTTTGAGCTCTGTAATAATGTGGCGAATCCAGCGCAGCGACCACGCTTCGTAGTGCGTAGCTGGGCAAATTGCGCCCCATGAATCGAAGATTTGCAGGGCATCGGCACCTGCGTCGATCTGCATGTGCAGGTATTCGACGATCGCATTGGTGAGCTTTTGCATGAGTGCTTCGAACTGCTCTGGCTGATCCCATGCGAGTTTCTTGATGGCAACAAAATCCTTGGCTGAGCCTCCTTCGAGCATGTAGCAAGCAAGCGTCCAGGGGGAACCGCAGAAACCGAGCAGTGCTTTTTCGTCACCCATTTTAGTGCGAGTGAGTTTGAGCGCTTCGGCGACGTAGTTGAGCTTCTCAGTGATTTTTGATGTGTCGAGTGCGGCAATCTTCTCAGGTGTATCAAGCAAGTAGTCCATGCCGATGCCCCCTTGGTCGCGAAAATGATAGCCCTGGCCGAGTGCTTCGGGAATCACTAAAATGTCCGAGAAGATGACTGCGGCATCAAGTGGGAAGCGTTTCAGCGGCTGCAGGGTGACTTCGGCGGCTAGTTCCGGTGTGCGCACCATCGTGACGAAGTCGTGCTGTGCCTTGAGTTCGCGATATTCTGGTAAATAGCGGCCAGCTTGACGCATGAGCCAGATCGGTGGGCGATCGACAGGCTGGCAATGGGCGGCGGCGAGAAAACGTTGTCGAGAGTTCATTATGAGAATTAGAAATTAGGAAGGGAATTAGGAATGGATAGAGAATTCGATGGAGATCAGCCAGAGATGGCAAAGTAATTTCTAATGCTTAATTGATTTCAGCCAGTCTTTTGGTTTCAGAAAGACGTCGTAGAGCGCGGCTTCGGCAGAATCTGGTTCTGGGTGCCAGTCGTAGTCCCAGCGCACGAGTGGCGGGAGTGACATGAGAATCGATTCGGTGCGGCCTTTGGACTGCAGGCCGAAGTGAGTGCCGCGGTCATGAACGAGGTTGAACTCGACATAACGGCCACGGCGGTAGAGTTGGAAATTACGTTCGCGCTCGGTATAAGGCGCGGCTTTGCGCTTAGCGACGATTGGCTGATATGCTGGCATGAAATGGTCGCCGACGGACTGCATAAAGGCGAGGGCCTGCTCGAAACCACCTGCATTGAAATCGTCGAAGAAGATGCCGCCGATTCCGCGTGGTTCGTTCCGATGCGGAAGGAAGAAGTATGTATCGCAGATATCTTTGAATTTTGAATACAACTCACTGCCGAAAGGAGCGCAGGCGTCGCGCGCGGTTTGATGCCAGTGCACGGCGTCTTCGATGTGCCCGTAGTAGGGGGTCAGATCAAACCCGCCGCCAAACCACCAGATGGGTTCACCTTCTGGTGGTTCTGCATAAAAGAAGCGCACGTTCATGTGCGTCGTCGGCACATGTGGGTTGAGGGGGTGGCAAACGACTGAGACACCCATCGCTCGGAATGGTGCACCGGCCAACTGTGGTCGAGTCGCAGTGGCAGAGGGGGGGAGACTGGCTCCCTGTACATCGGAAAAATTGATGCCCGCCTTTTCAAACACGGCACCGCCTTCGAGCACGCGCGAGCGACCGCCGCCACCTTCGGGGCGGTCCCAATTGTCTTCGCTAAATTGGCAGCTGCCGTCCTCCGTTTCGAGAGCAGTGGCAATGCGGTCTTGGAGGTCGAGCAGGTAGCTGCGGACGATTTCTGGATCTACGATTAACATGAAAGGCAGGAACTTGTTGCAGATTTCGCCGGGGCACAAATACTTTTGAAGATGTCAGAACATCTTTTACCAGACGAGCTCGTCGCGAATTTGCCGAAATCGGTGATTATTTTTGGGTGTGGTTATATCGGCACCGCTTTGGCGGAGGTGTTGTTAGCGGCTGGCGTGCGAGTCGGTGCATTGACCCGCAACGTCGAGAAAGCGGCGCGACTGCGGGAGCTGGGCGTGCACGAGGTGATTGTTGCTGATTTAGATAGTGAGGCTTGGCATCGTCAGTTTTCAGGGGCGTATGAGTCAGTCGTGAATTGCGTGAGTTCTGCGGGTGGCGGCATTGATGGCTATCGGAAGTCCTATCTGGAGGGGCAACGTTCAATTCTGAAATGGACAAAGGGGCGCGGCATTCAGAGTTATTTGTATACTAGCAGCACGTCAGTCTATCTGCAGGATGGCAGCGTGAGGGTCGATGAAACTGCGGATACTACGGACGCGCCGCTGACCGGACAGGTGCTGTGCGAGTCGGAGCGTCTGCTGGCGGATGCTGCTGATACCTTTGGTGCGTGGTATGTGTTGCGCCTCGCAGGTATATATGGACCGAGGCGGCACTATCTGCTGGATTTGTTGCGCTCTGGGGAGTCGGTGATTCCCGGAGTCGGAGACTATTTTCTGAATTTGATCCACCGCGACGATGTTGTGACAGCTATTTGCACTGCGCTGTCATGTCACCAATCGGCAACATCTGGTATTTATAATGTCTCAGATGATCAGCCTGCCTCCAAAGCGGAGCTCGCTGCTTGGTTGGCAGAGCAATTGGGGCAAGTGTCGCCGCGTTTTGATCCTGAGCATGTATCGCCTCGCTTGCAGCGCCGGGGCGGGCGGATGCCGAGTCGTCAGATATCAAGCGCGAAGCTTCGCAAGACATTCGGATGGTCGCCGCACTATGAGGATTTTCGAGTTGGCTATCGCGATCTGTTAGGCATGGAAAAAGTATAAACCCTTTTGGAAACTGGAGTTGCCAGTTGCAGAGAAATTTCTATATTTATTACTTATGCCTCTAAATAAAGTTTCTGTTGCCATTCTACTTAAAGAGAAAAGCACTTCCGTCTATTGTATTGCGGTCAATTCGACAGTCAAAGCAGCGGTTTCTGAGATGAATCGGCAACGTGTCGGTTCGATTATTGTCAAGGATGCCGAGACAGTGGTCGGTATTTTTACTGAACGTGATGTTTTGACACGAATCGTAGCTGCTGGGCGTGATCCGAAGACGACTACAGTGAGTGACGTGATGACGCCGGACTTCCTTTCGATTACGCAGGTTACTTCGGTGGAAGACGCAATGCAGATGATGACCGACAAACGAGTGCGTCACTTACCTGTGATTGATGACCAGCAGCTAATCGGCCTAATTTCGATCGGCGATGTGACGCGTTGGTTGTTAAAGGTGAATGAGATGGAGGCCGAGAATCTCCGTAATTACGTCTTTGGAGAGTATCCTGGTTGATTTATTTTGGTTGAATACTTTTCCTGAAACTTCCGCAGCAACCTCTGCTGTAATTTTTTCTATTCCTAATGAAAACTGAACAATTTGTAGCGGGTGTCCGTATCTTTGCTCAAGGTGACTACAGCGAAGAGGCTTATCGTATCGTGGATGGCAGTGTTGAGATCTCGATCAATGAGGGCCGTTCAAAGGTAATTCTCGCGACACTCGGAGTGGGGGAAGTCTTTGGTGAAATGGGGATGATCGAGCGCATGCCACGATCTGCGACTGCTCGAGCGCTGGATAATCTGACTGTCGAAGTGATTACTGAGGAGGCATTTAATGAGTCGCTTGTTAGCGGAGGCGATATCTTAGTGCCTTATTTGACGACTATTTTTGACCGACTTCGGGTCACGAATGAGCGGCTACGCACTGCGCATGAGCGGCTCGATACGCTACGAAACCCGGCACTTGATGCGAAAGTGACATCGGGTGGCCCTGTGGTTGTAAATGCTGGTAATCTTCTCATCGAGCCAGACTCTGACGAGACTCGCAGGCAGTCTGGGCTAAAGAAACAGACACTCACCAGTTTTCCATTTATACTCGGGCGGCGGGCGGATCTTGCAGCCTGTGTGGATGTCTTTTCGAAGATCCGTCTGTTGATCGGCGACCGTATGCCGTTTCGAGTTTCCCGTTCGCATTGTGCGATTGAGCACGTCAAAGGGGCTTATTTCATTCAAGATCGAGGTAGTAAGCTCGGTTCGATTGTGAACGGAATTCCGATTGGTGCTGCTGCAAAGGACGATCGTGTGCGTCTGCGAACAGGCAGGAATACACTGGTGCTGGGGCCTGCAAACAGTGAGATACGTTTTATTCTGACAGTGCCTGACTTGATTTCGTCGAGGCCTGAGGCAGATTCGTGGACTTCAGTCGCTCAATCGGCTTGACTCAACCTCTGAGCTTCGTGGACACTCCCGCCCTTTATTTCACAGATTTTAACCCAAACAAAAGAACACTATTATGGCAGGAGTTGGTAAACTAATGAAGCAAGCCCAGAAAATGCAAAAGCAGATGGAGGGCATCCAATCAAAGCTCGCAGATCAGGTCATCGAGGTCTCCAGTGGTGGCGGTGCGATCAACATCAAGATCAACGGTCAGGGTGAATTTCAGGCCTTTAAGATTGATCCTGAATTCTTGAAAGAAGATGCTGATTTCATCGAAGAAGCTTTGCTTGGTGCAGTGCAGGAAGCAGCAGCCAAGGCCAAAGAAACCAGTGAAGAAGCCATGGGCTCTGTGACCGGTGGCATGGGCGGATTTCCTGGATTTTAAACCACTGTATTTGTGACTCCCGCCTTTGAGAAGCTCTTGCAGGAGCTAAAGCGCCTGCCAGGTCTAGGCTTTCGATCCGCCGAGCGCATCGCGATGCACTTACTCGTCGAACAGCCTGAGGCGCTGGAGGACTTGATGGAGTCCATGGGGGAGGCGCGCACTGCGGTTCGACGTTGCGATACCTGTGGTAATATTGCCGAAAGCCCCAAGTGTGCAATTTGCGAAGATCAGCGGCGTACTGCTTGCTCGCTCTGCGTGGTCGAGCACGTGCCGGACCTGATCGCGATTGAGCGTTCGGCCGCATGGAAGGGCCAGTATCATGTTTTACATGGTAAGCTCTCGCCGATTCATGGCGTCGGCCCAGAGGATCTTAATTTACAAAGTTTAAAGGCACGGCTTGAGTCCGGCGAAATCACTGAATTTGTTTTAGCGCTGTCGAACGACATCGAAGGGCAGGCCACTTGCCACTATATACAAGAAGAGATCGTCGGGCAGCGCCCGATCAAGGTCACTCGTATTGGCTTCGGCCTGCCCAGCGGCGGCGGAGTCACTTACGCTGATTCCGTGACATTACGCAGCGCCCTCGAAGGACGGCGTGAGTATCACTAGCGCGCCCTGCGCTCTGCGGGCGAGTGGATCGTGAGAGTGGTAGTGAATCGTGGACGGCAGGGACAGGCAGGACGGAGGTCTGCCGGAGATGGCGTAGCAATGTCTGTTTTACAAATAGAATGTGACTCGGCATTTCTGCCTATGATCTGTTAACGCTCAAAGCGCTGGTGGTGTCGCACGCACTCGAACAGCAGAATAGACACGAAGATCAGTAGCATGCCGACGAAGGCCACGCCTTTGGGTGCAGAGCTGCTCAGTATCCAGTAGCCAATGAAGGGCGCGAGGGTGCCACGAAAGCCAGTGAGTGCCATGTGGATGCTCATGTAGGAAGATACCTTTTCCTGGGGCGCGATTTTTGTCACCCACAGGCTCCAGATGATTTTGCCGCCACCGGTGGCGAGGCCAACCAAGATCATCGCAAAGGTGAGCAGTATGATATTCTTGGTGAAAAAGAAGCAGGCGATGCCGAGCAAGAAGAAGGCGTTGAGTAGATTACGGGTGGTAATTAAGTGTAGTTTATCGAACAGGCTGCCCCAGACCTTAGTGCTGAGGATGCGTGCTGCGGCAGGCACGACGACGAGTAGAAAGGCAATCGTGGCATTGTCGGCATTGATGCCGAATTCCGGATTGGCAAGGTATTCCACGCGGATCGGCATGGTGATGAGGTTGCCCAATCCGAGGAGCATCCAGCTGCCCAGCAGATAACCAAAGAGGCGATCTTTCCAGATGAGACTAAAGTTTTGCCACGGGTTGCCGACATGGTCGGTGGAGAGTGGGATGCTGGGGATACGATTGGTCGCCCAGCCACAGGCTGCCGCCGCGAGCACCATGATGACGAACAGCAGATGGTAGTAATTGATCGAGATGTCCAGTAACCAACCTCCCAACAGTGAAAACAGTATCATGCTCAAGGCGGTGAGTATGAAGGGCGTCGTCATTCGCTTGCCGCGCTCATGCGCAGGATAGTTCTCCGCGTAGATTTGAATCATCAACGGGCCTTGTTGCACGGTGGCCATTTGGCTGGTGATGATAAATACGGTGAACAGCGTTAAGCTTTGGATGACTGTCGCACCGACCATGAGCAGGGCAGCCAGTGCGAACATGCAGGCCGAGGCCAAGCTGGGGCGAATTTGTCGTTTCGCTACAAAGTAAAGCGTCAGCGGCGTGAGTAGAAAACCGATCGGCCACGCGCCTGCGATGAATGCTTTATAGGTTTCCGGTGCGTCAAAGTGGCGGATCGCAATCAGCAACGCAAAGGTCGACCAACCCGCTTCGAGTATCCCGTAGAAGGGCGCGCGGAGTACATCGTTACGATAAGTCGCAGCGGCGCGGTCGTCGTCGGTAGAGGAGGGCGGAGGGCTGAGATTTGCACCCAAAGGCGTAATGAAGGGCTGAGACATAAGAGGGGGCGTGAATGTTATATGGAAAACATCAGACCATTAAAATCGGACATTGAAAGTTGGACGTTCCCCAACAGTAAGCTCAGGATTGAGGTGTTTCGTGCCTCAAGTCTCAGCTCTTCCACCTCAGCTCTCTGCTACTTGCTCCAATCAAGCATGCGCTTGAGTGGCACGTAGGCTTGTTGACGCATGTCTTCGTCCATCTCGATTTGTGGGCTCATGTCGCGTAGGCAGTCGCGCAGTTTGACGATGGTATTCATTTTCATGAAACGGCAATCGTTACAGGCGCAAGTATCTGTGGGGCCTGCGATAAAGGTTTTGTGTGGTGCTTCACGTTGCAGGCGGTGAATCATGCCTGTCTCGGTGATAATGATAAACTGCTGCGCATCGCTGTTTTGGCAGAAGCCGACCATCTTCTCAGTGCTGCAAACGATGTCGGCATTGTCACGCACGGTTTCCACGCATTCAGGGTGGGCAACCACTAACGCTTCTGGGAACTTGAGTTTGAGCGCTTCGATGGCTTGCTGGGTGAAGAGTACGTGCGCGTAGCACGAGCCTGGCCAGAGCTGCATTTCGCGGCCAGTTTGCTTGGATACCCATTGACCCAGGTTTTGATCCGGCACGAACAGGATGTCGCGGTCGGCGGGGACATTATCGATGATCGTCTTCGCGTTACCGCTGGTGCAGATCACGTCGCAAAGCGCTTTGACCGCTGCCGAGCAATTGATGTAGGCGACCACGTAAACATTGGGATTCGCTGCTTTGTACGCAGCAAGTTTCTCGGCCGGGCAAGAGTCGGCGAGTGAGCAGCCCGCGTTCATATCCGGGAGGAGCACCGCTTTGCTCGGATTAACGATCTTCGCAGTTTCTGCCATGAAGTGCACGCCGCAGAATACGATTGCGTCGGCATCCGCCTCGGCTGCGCGATAAGCGAGTCCGAGTGAGTCGCCGACATAGTCAGCGACACGCTGAATCTCATCCACTTGATAGTTGTGCGCGAGAATGACTGCGTTGCGCTCTTTTTTAAGTGCAAGCACTTCCTGTTGGATCGCAGAGAGAGGTGCTTCTTCGCCATTACGCGGGTTGAAGACCATTGGTTCGTAGTTGAGAGTGGGTGTTGTCATGCGGCTCGTTGGAAAAAGCGGGTCAGAATCAAGTGAAGCGGTGTGCAAGTCAAGCTGCGCCTGCGGGCTCGGCTGCGCCGAGAGTGAAGAGTGAAGAGTGAAGAGTGAAGAGTGAAGAGTGGTAGTCACGAGTGAAAGGTGGCGTCCGCACTTGTGCGGGCCAGCAGAGCAGCTTGATGAAAGCCTGAGCAAGCTCAGACGCCACGAACAGAAGCGACTCGCACTCACCTTTCAAGTCTCTTACCTCAGTCCTCAAGTCTCTGGTCTTACCCAAGCGACGCGCCCAGGCCGACTGCGGTAAGAATTTCGAAGGCCCTTTGGCTGTGCTCGATCAGTTTGTCGAGATTGCGCAGGGTGAGCAGCTGAAAGCTCATTTCGCTCTCGCTGACCTTTATTTCGAGGTCGAGTGGGATGAGCCTGAGCTCGAAGGCGCTGCCGTCTGGCTCATAGGTCAGGTATTGAGCGATCTCGTCAATGTCTTCGATCGCGTCAATTTTTTCGGCGATGTTGATCGAGCCGGGGAATTCGACGATCAGGGTTTCGCAGTGATGAGTGAAGCAGGTGTGAAAACGGTCATCTCCAGCAATCTCAGGATTGTGCAGCGCGACGATCTCGGTGCTAAGCTGGTAATTTTTGGGATCTTCTGGGCTCTGGTCGATTCGGACTTGAAGGTCAAAGTCGGGTGTTTTGATGCAGCCGAAACCATCTTCGCAGGTGTAGTGGAATTCGCGGCGCTTGTAGCTGAACAGGCTGCGGATGTCGGTATAGAATTGGTCAACCAGCTCTTTGACATTCTCATGGCCGACTTTGCGTACAAAGGCTTGCGCCGCGGGGTGGTGGCCGTCGGGCAGGTGATGGCTTTTTTGATAGCCTTTGAGGCGACGCACGCGTCCCTCAACCATGCCGACGATACGGCTTTGGAGGGCGGGGGAGTTGCAATCTGAAGTGTCAGTGCTGATAGCGAAAAGGAAAGAAGGTGAATCAGAGCGGGAAAAGTGGCGGGTGGGAAGTGGAAAGTGGGCTGTCTGTTAGAAATAGTGGGTCAGTTGCCATTTTACCTAGATATCCGCATCGTATTATTATCGCGGACAAGTAGGACTTGTTTGAGCCATTGACCGCAATAGGAGTGTGGGCGACTCGCCCACGTTGACCCTGTGTTGCCGCAAAGGAGGGCGACTCGCCCACGTTGACCCTGTGTTGCCGCAAAGGAGGGCGACTCGCCCACGTTGACCCTGTGTTGCCGCAAAGGAGGGCGAGTCGCCCTCATTGACCCTGTGTTGCAGCAAAGGAGGGCGACTCGCCCACATTGACCCCGTGTTGCTGCTAAGGAGGGCGACTCGCCCACATTGACCCCTTGTTGCAGCTTAGGAGGGCGAGTCGCCCTCACTCCTTTAACCTTTTTTCACTAATCGACGAACAACCATTAAAAAGGGGGTATTGAGTCGATTACCTGCTGGGATCTTAGTTCCGATATGAAACCATTTTGATTTTATCGCTTTTAACCCTTTACAAGCCGCTTCAAAAGCTGTGTTTTCCCCATCTTTTCCAACTTTCTCATGCAGAAAACACGTAAATCCATCGCCAAACGCTTCAAGAAGACAGGCACCGGTAAACTCTTGCGTCGCACGCCAGGGCACCGTCACCTC
>Ga0206130_10009081_pt1 | contig 10496 bp, 9 predicted proteins | sample Helgoland_Spring_9_FD_148637 | JGI IMG/M metagenome (GOLD analysis project Ga0206130, IMG submission 148637) | Pelagic subsurface seawater microbial communities from Kabeltonne, Helgoland, North Sea - Helgoland_Spring_Bloom_20160512_1 | ecosystem: Environmental > Aquatic > Marine > Epipelagic ...
GAGATTTTTCGAGTCAAACAAAACGAATCCTTAAATTTTATTTATTCATTTACTGAAAAAAGTCACTTAATTAATGATTCGTTTTTTGTAAATTTGATTATTAAATTCTTTGATATGAAAGAACTTTTAAGCATTGCTATTATTGCCTCTGTTGAGGCTGGAGAAGCGATTATGAAAGTTTATTCAAACAAGATTGATGTAGTCTATAAAGAAGATGAATCTCCTCTTACCTTGGCAGACAAAAACGCAAACAAAATAATTAACAAGCACTTAGTTAAATCTAAAATTCCCATTATAAGCGAAGAGAATAAAATTTTAACTTATGAGGAAAGGAAAAATTGGAAACAATGCTGGATTGTTGACCCTTTAGATGGTACAAAAGAATTTATTAAGCGTAATGGTGAGTTTACAGTAAACATCGCTTTAATAAAAAATAATAAACCAATTATTGGTGTTATTTATGTACCCGCTTCGAAAACCTTATACTTTACCTCAGATAATTCTTCAAAATCTTACAAAGTATCATTAAAAAATAATATTATAATTATCGATGAAATTTTTAATAATGCAGTTGAAATTTTTCCTTCAGAAAAAAATAACAATATTCTAAGAATTGTTGGTAGTAGATCGCATTTAAATGACACTACTAAAAATTATATTTCGAAGATTGAAAAGAAAAATAAAACTAAAATTGTTTCAAAAGGTAGTTCCCTGAAATTTTGTATAGTGGCAGAAGGAGGAGCAGAAATCTATCCAAGATTTGCTCCAACAATGGAATGGGATACGGCTGCAGGTCAAGCTATTTGTGAAGCTGTAGGAGTAAAAGTAATCGATGTAACCACAAATCAACCACTAAAATATAACAAACAGAATTTATTGAATCCACATTTTTTAGTGTCTAATTAGATAATATGATTAATGAATCTCATGAAAGAAGTATAGTAAAAGGGATTTCTTGGCGCATTATAGCAACTACAGATACTTTTTTAGTGGTCTTTGTTATTACTTGTTTGGTGGACCAATGCAGTGTTGAAAATGCGTTAAAAATTGGAGTTATTGAGTTTTTTATTAAATTATTTATTTATTATACTCACGAGAGAGTTTGGTTACAATTTATTAAATCGTTTACATTTTCAAAACAACAATCTCTATTAAAAACCATTTCGTGGCGATTGGTAGCAACAACAACTACATTTTTAATATCAGGAGCTGTTTTGAATGAATTTAATGAAATAGCACTTTTTATTGCCTTGTTGGAGTTAATTAGTAAATTTATACTTTATTACTTTCATGAAAGAATATGGATAAGAATTCCTTTAGGACTAAAGAAAAAAAATAATTAATGCAAGAAAATATAGTTCCAAATCAGTTTTCAGTTTCAAAAAACCAAAGAAGCCTACTCAACAATCATGGATCTTTTTTAATTTGGTTTACTGGTCTTTCTGGTTCGGGAAAATCTACCATTGCTAATGCGCTTGAAAAAGAACTGCATAAAATGAATATAAGTACTTATTTATTGGATGGTGATAATGTAAGAAAGGGTTTGAATAGTGATTTATCTTTTTCTCCAGCTGATAGAAGGGAAAATATTAGACGGATAGCTGAAGTTTCAAGTCTAATGATTGACGGAGGTTTAGTAGTTTTGTCTGCATTCATTTCACCCTACAAAAATGACAGAGAATTTGTGAAAAATACAGTAAAGGATGAAAATTTTATTCAAATTTTTGTTGATACTCCCTTAGCGGTTTGTAAAACTAGAGATCCTAAAGGGTTTTACATTAAAGCGGAAAAAGGACTAATTAAAAACTTTACTGGAATAAGTGCTCCTTATGAAACCCCTGAAAACCCGGATTTAAAAATAGATACCACAACAACAGGTATAGCAGAAGCCGTAAAATTGATTATTCAAAAAATCAAACCTAAATTAGAATTAATTTAAAATGAAAAAGTACTATTTAAACTATTTAGACGAATTAGAATCTGAGGCTATTTTTATTCTTCGCGAAGTTTGGGCTCAATTCCAGAACCCAGTATTATTATTTTCTGGAGGTAAAGACTCTATATTGGTTGCTCACCTTGCACAAAAAGCTTTTTATCCCTCTAAAATCCCTTTTTCATTTTTACATGTTGATACTGGACATAATTTCCCTGAAACGATTCATTTTAGAGATCAATTAATAAATCAACTTGAAGTAGAATTAATTGTTGGCTCTGTTCAAAAATCTATTGACCAAGGAAGAGTCTCAGAAGAAAAAGGAAAAAACGCTACTAGAAATGCTCTACAGATAACGACTTTATTGGATACTATTGAGAATAATAAAATTGATTGTGCAATAGGAGGAGGAAGAAGAGATGAGGAAAAAGCACGAGCAAAAGAACGTTTTTTTTCGCATAGAGATGATTTTGGCCAATGGGATCCAAAAAATCAACGTCCTGAATTGTGGAATATATTAAACGGTAAATATTTTGAAGGAGAGCACTTTAGAGCTTTTCCAATTAGTAATTGGACAGAAATGGATGTATGGAATTATCTCAAAAGAGAAAATATAGCGATACCTTCTTTATACAAAGCACACCAAAGAGATGTGGTATGGAGAAATGATTCATGGATACCGGTTTCAAAGCATTTAATCTTACAAAATGATGAATCTATAAAAACTAAAAAAATTCGCTTTAGAACTTTAGGAGATATTACTATTACTGGAGGGATTGAATCAGATGCAGATACCGTAGAAAAAATTATAGCTGAAGTTGCTACATTAAAACAAACAGAGAGAGGAAATCGGAGTGATGACAAGCGAAGTGATTCTGCAATGGAGGACAGAAAACGTCAAGGTTACTTTTAATTTTTATTACAACAATTATGCAAATAGATAATAATCAATTATTACGATTTACAACCGCAGGTAGTGTTGATGACGGAAAAAGTACTTTAATTGGTAGACTGCTTTTCGATAGTAAAGCTATTTTTGAAGATCAGCTGGAAGATATTGCTTTAACAAGTAAGCGAAAAGGGTACAAGGGTATTGATTTGGCATTATTTACTGATGGACTAAGAGATGAACGTGAGCAAGGTATAACAATAGATGTTGCCTATCGATATTTTACAACTCCAAAGCGAAAATTTATTATTGCAGACACTCCAGGTCATATTCAATATACCAGAAATATGGTCACCGGAGCATCTACTGCAAATGTGGCTATCATTTTGATTGATGCAAGAAATGGAGTAATTGAACAAACAAAGAGACACGCTTTTATTGCTTCATTACTACAAATACCTCATATAATTGTTTGTATTAATAAAATGGACTTAATCGATTATTCGGAAGAAATTTACAATCAAATTATTGTCCAATTTGAACAATTTTCATCTAAGCTTTATGCGAAGGACATTCGTTTTATTCCTATAAGTGCACTGGATGGTGATAATGTAGTTAATAGATCAAAAAATATAGATTGGTATCACGCTGCTCCATTACTAAATACTTTAGAAAACTTACATATAAGTAGCGATATTAATAAAATTGATGCACGCTTTCCTGTTCAAACAGTTTTAAGACCCCAAAGAGATAGATTTATTGACTACAGAGGATATGCAGGTCGTTTAGTAAGTGGGATCTTAAGACCTGGTGATCATGTTACAGTCATGCCCTCTGGTTTTACTTCAACTATTAAGTCTATTGATACTATGAATGGCAACTTAAATGAAGCTTTTGCACCAATGTCTATAACGATCACTTTAAATGATGACATCGATGTAAGTAGGGGAGATATGATAGTAAAAACTGCAAATCAACCAAGAGCTATTCAAGAATTTGACACTATGTTGTGTTGGTTAAATAATACGGAAGCTAAACCAAGAGCAAAATATACTATATTACACACTTCAAATGAGCAAAAAGCAATGATAAAAAGTATTATGTATAAGATTGATATTAATACCTATAGTCGTGAAGAAGATAATAAGGATTTATGTATGAATGATATTGCTCGAGTAAAGATTAGAACAACAAGACCTTTAATGATTGATGAATACAGAGATAATCGGACTACTGGAAGTTTTATTTTAATAGATGATGTTACGCACGAAACAGTCGCTGCAGGAATGATACTGTAAAGTCATTTAACTGTATTAAAAAAAATATTTAATATATGTTATATACCATCAACCAATTGTTGTAGTCTGCTTTATATGTTTACCTTTTGTAGATATCCAGCATAACATTACTTTCCAATACAGAAATTAGCAAAAATATTACCCAATAAGTCATCATTACTTACTTTTCCGGTAATTTCTCCTAAATAATATAGCGCTTGTCTTAAATCGATTGCTAGTAAATCGCCTGATAAGTTTTGATCAATCCCGTTTTGAACCTTTATGATTTCTTCAAGAGATTTTAAAAGAATATCATAATGCCTTGAATTAGTAACTATTAACTGATTTTTATCTAGAGCTTCTTTTCCGGCTAAATCTAATAGTGATTTTTTTAATTGATCGATACTTTCTTTCTTTTTTGCAGAAATGCTTAATACTGGTAATACGCTGTTTTTAATTGTATTTAAAACACTCTTAGATGCTTTGTCAATCTTATTGGCAACGATTAATTGACTCGAGGTTGTAGAAAAACTCTCTAGTTCAACTTTTACGTCATTCATATCCATTTCGGTACTATCAAACAAATAAATATAAATAGCAGAGTTTTTTAATTTTTCCAAGGCTTTTTCTACTCCAATTTTTTCAATTTCATCCTTAGTATTTCTAATTCCAGCGGTGTCTATAAAACGAAAGCGAATGCCATCAATTGTTATTTCGTCTTCAATGGTGTCTCTAGTAGTTCCTGCTATATTACTTACGATAGCTCTATCTTCATTAAGTAAAACGTTCAAAAGAGTTGATTTTCCTGAATTTGGACGACCAATTATTGCCACGGGTATTCCATTTTTTAACACATTCCCAGTTGCAAAAGAATCGATAAGGTTTTTTAGAAGCGAAGTTGTTTTTTTTATAAGTTTTTGAAAATCATTTCTACTGGCAAATTCAACGTCTTCCTCTGAAAAATCTAATTCTAATTCAATAAGTGATGCAAAATCTAAGAGTTGTACTCGAAGTTCTTCAATTTCTGTAGTAAAACCTCCACGCATTTGTTGAATTGCTAACTGATGTGATGCTTTAGAATCACTAGCTATCAGATCGGCAACTGCTTCTGCTTGGCTTAGATCCATTTTTCCGTTTAAAAAAGCTTGCAAAGTAAATTCACCAGCAGTCGCCATTCTGCAACCTTTTCGGATTAATAACTGAATAATTTCCTGTTGAATATAAGAACTTCCATGACATGAAAACTCCACTACGTTTTCACCCGTGTAGGATTTAGGGTTTTTAAATAGGGTTGCTAACACTTCATCAATAACACGTTCTCCGTCAAATATATTTCCTAAATGTACCGTATGAGTTTTTTGATCAGCTAATTTTTTCCCCAATACAGAATTAAAAACTAAAGACGCAATTTTAATAGCATCTTTACCCGATAGACGGATAATTGCTATAGCGCCTGGACCTGAGGGAGTAGCTAAAGCTACAATTGTGTCATTGTGGATCATGATACAAAATTAATAATGTTAGGGTTGGTCTTGAAAAAAAGACTGAACAATAGTATTTTCTTCTATTAATCTATTAATGACCTATAGTTAATAAAAATAATTATTTAATATAAACTTTTATGATTGAAGTTCTCAATTATTTAACATCACAGGCATCACTAGCATTGTTACAAATTCACCATCATCGAGACCATCCGTTGGAGTTAAGATTCCTGCTCTGTTAGGCATTGACATTTCAAGTGAAACTTCATCGCTGGTTAAGTTATTTAACATTTCGGTTAAAAAACGAGAATTGAAACCAATTTGCATATCGTCTCCCTGATAATCGCAAGTTAGACGTTCTTCTGCCTTGTTGCTATAATCTATATCTTCTGCAGAAATATTCAATTCCGCTCCAGCAATCTTTAGACGAATTTGGTGAGTCGTTTTATTTGAAAAAATAGAAACTCTACGCACAGAATTTAAAAACTGACTTCGTTCTATATTCAACTTGTTAGGGTTTTCTTTTGGAATGACTGCTTCATAATTTGGATATTTTCCATCGATTAATCTACAGACCATTTCGGTATTGTCAAATGAAAATTTAGCGTTAGAATTATTATACTCTATAGTTACTTGCTCTTCACTCCCTGCTAGTATTGATTTTAATAAATTAAGAGGTTTTTTTGGCATAATAAATTCAGCAGCCTGAGAAGCCGAAATATCCTCACGCGAATATTTTACTAATTTGTGGGCGTCTGTGGCGACAAATGTTAACCCTTCCGTAGAGAATTGAAAAAACACACCACTCATTACGGGACGTAAGTCATCATTTCCAGCTGCAAATATTGTTTTCGCTATGGCATTTGCTAATACGTCACCTAACATAACAGTGGCACTTGGATCTTGTAATTGGATTGCTTGTGGAAATTCTTCTCCAATTGCATAAGCTAATGCATATTTTCCATGATTTGAACTTATTTCGATAGTATTGTTATCTTCAAAGGAAAAGGTTAAAGGTTGTTCTGGAAAAGTTTTTAAGGTATCCAATAATAATCTTGCTGGAATGCATACACTCCCTTTTTCATTGCTTTCGACTTCTAATTTAGAGGAAATAGTTGTTTCTAGGTCTGATGCAGAAACCGTTAAAAAATTCTGGTCTAATTGAAACAAAAAATTATCTAATATGGGTAATGTATTGTTGTTATTAATAATTCCACCTAAAACCTGCAGTTGTTTTAGTAAATATGAACTGGATACTATAAATTTCATTTGAATATTTTATGGTTGTGTTAAAAGTTATGGTTTAACAAGAATAAAATTCACGTTATCCACAAATATATTTCAATTTGCACTCTATTTCGTTTTAAAGTAAAAGAAACTTATTAACAAATTTAGGTATATTTTTTCTTTCTAATATAGTTAAAAATTAGAACTAGAATGGTTAATAATAACAGTGGAAATAGGAGGTTGATCCATTTCCAAAAAGTTCTATTTTCTGATGCTTTGATAGGATCTAGAAAAGGAATAGAAATATCTTTAGTTCTAATGTTTATAAGTCCATTATCGTCCAATAAATAGTTAACAGTATTCAGTAAAAACTCTTTGTTTCCATAAAAATTATTGGTCCATTTATCAAATCCTAATTCTAAAGGTCTGTTTCCTTGAAGCTGATTTTTAATTACACTTCCATCAGCTATAATTACCATTTTTGCTTCTTGGCCAAGTTCTTGATGATTTATTATTTTTAGTGGCTTTACTCTATTTAAATAGGCTGATTTAAAAGTGCCCTCTAATAGCACGGCAAGTGGGAGTTCTCCTTTATTAAACTTTAAATCAGTTGGTCCATCATTAACTATTTTTAAATTAGTTGTTATTTCTTTAGAAATATTGATTTCTTTCGGTAGACCGACAATATTAGAAAGAGGTGAAGAATTTAAAAGAATAGTTTTTTTTATACTATTAGGTAAAGTATCGATACTGCTGGCGTATTCAAACTTAACCCCTTCAATATTGGTTGTAATTGGATGCTTGGAATTACTCGCTGACAGAGGATTATAAAACCATGGGTAACGATTGTATTGAGATTCTCTTTCTTCTCCACTCGCAAGTATAATAGGAGCAGAATACAAGTCTTTTACTAAGTTGGAGTTAACCCGAATACCATATCTAAAAAAGAAGTCAGTTAGGTTTAAATCTCTAGCAAAAGCAAAATCATTACCACCAACACTGTCGTTTACAAATTGAACCTTATCAATAAGCCATAGGGTTGAACCACCAGACATTATGTATTGGTCTAATAAATATTTTTCTTTTTCAGTGAATTTTTTTGTTGGTCTAGCAATTATCAATAAATCAAATTCTTTAATCTTTTCAAGTGTTTTAGCTGGCGAATTTTTTAAAGAATCCAGTGTAAAAGGAGCGATGTAATAGGAATCGCGTAGGGTGGAAAAAAAATCAGCAATAAATTTATCTTCTAATTCTCCATTTCCTTTTAAGGCTGCTACTTTACGGCTTTTTGGATGTGTTAATTGATTGAAGCTATTTGCTAGAGCATATTCTAAATTTTGTATAGAGTTTATTATTCTTTCTTCAGAGGTTATTCCCAACTGATTTTTAAGTAACGGAATTTTTAAATAATCGCCTTTGAAGGAAGCTACAGCCCAAGGAAAAATTTGTTGTATGCTAATCTTACCATTTTGTTTAACCTCTATCTGAGATGGTTTTGCGCCAATTTTTAGCAATGATTCTATATCTCCATTTTCATTTAAAGGATCAACAAATTTAAATTTTATGTTGGGGTTAAATGCTTCAAATTCTTGAAGTAACTGCTTTGTCTCAACTTTTAATTTTTTGAATTCAGGTGGGAGGTCACCTTCTAAATAAACATCTATAAAAATTGGAGTATCAATATTAGCTATTGTTTCTTTTGCTGAATTTGATAAAGTATATCTTTTATCTAGAGTTAAGTCAAATCGTTTATAAATAAAATTTCCTACTACATTAACAAGGATAGTTATTATTAAAACGTAAATTATTTGTCTTTTAATATGCATTAATCTTTTCTTAAATTAGTGCTTGTTAAAATCAAAAAGAATACTGAAACACTTATGAAATAAATTAAATCACGTGTATCGACAACCCCTCTTGAGATACTGTCAAAATGTGACTTCATTCCTAGAGTATTGATTTCAAAAAATGGAATTTGAATGAAATAGGAGATGGTATCAAATCCATAAAAAATAAATAAACTAAGAAATACGGAACATATAAAAGCTACAATTTGATTTTTTGAAATTGTTGATGCAAAGATACCTATAGCGGTGTAAGCTAAAATTAAAAAAAACAAACCGATATACGAACCTATAGTACTTCCAATATCCCAACCACTTAAATTATTTGTAAGCTCTGAGATGGTAATAACATATATCGTTGTAGGTATTAATGCTAAGTAAATTAAAATGATAGCACCAAAATACTTTCCTAAAACAATATTATTTAAAGAAATGGGTTTGGTAGCTAACAGTTCAAAAGTTCCCATTTTTTTTTCTTCACTAAAAGCCTTCATCGTTACAGCAGGAATTAAAAATAAAAAGATCCAAGGAACAATAATAAAAAAGGATGATAGATCAGCAAATCCATTATCCAATATATTAAATTCACCGGGTATAAACCAAAGCAGTAGGCTGTTTAAAGTTAAGAATAATGCTATTACCAAAAAACCAACCGAAGTTGAGAAAAAGGAATTAATTTCTCTTTTTAAAATTGCAAGCATAAAATTTATTTTAGACTGTATAACGTGTCAATACTCCAGGCTTTTGCTTTAGAACGAAACATTGGTTTGGTTGTTGCCCAAACACTCTTAAAAATATCGCTAGTTCTATAGTTTTCTAGATCAGATTCTCTTTCCCATTTACTGTAAGTAAAAAATATATTCTTATTATTTTTATCTTGGTACAATTCTAAAAAAGCACACCCATCAAAAGTGCGTATTTTTTCTTTTACTATATCAAATTTACTTAAAAAGTTAACAACCTCTTCACTCTTAAATTCCATTTTAACAATTCTTGTAAACATATTTTTATTCAAAATTTATACTAACAGTATCTCTGTAATTTAGGCCAAATAGGGAAGAAGCACTACCTACTGTTTTTGGATTGCTCTTGTAAATTGAAAGCTCAAGATAGTTTGATGAATTCCATAGGGCTAATTTTTTACCATCTTCAACGCGCTTATTTTTTGGGTTATCAAAATTAATAAAATCACTATATCTATTGTAAATTTTTGAAAACTTGATGGATCTTGCTTGTATGGTAAACCTTCTTCCTTTTCCTATTTTTTCGAAAAGAACTTTATTTATGTTGCTAATAACATTTCCATAATTATCAATGTAAATAACATTTCCAATTATTTGACTATTTTCAGGATTTACTACAGGTTTGATGCCAGTGAGTTGTTTTATTCTAGAAATAGGTTTGCCTATTACTTCTAAAGTACCTCCTCTAGCAATATGACAAGCAACTTTAACAAAAACGTCTAAAACAGGAAAATTAGATTCAATATTGTCATGAACGTTAATTTCAACAATTTTTTCAGGTTTAATCTCAGAAGTTAGCATAGAAATAATTCCATTATTAGCACAAATAAAATAGTGATTATCAAGGTAAACAGCTATGTGTTTATTTTCCGGGTTTAATTCCGAGTCTATTCCAATAATGTGAATACTTCCTGGAGGAAAACTTTTGTAAGCATTTTGTATGATGTAAGCAGCCTCAGATATATGAAAGGGTGATATACAATGGGAGATATCAACAATTCTAATGGTCTCTAATTCACTGTAAAGAGCCCCTTTAACTGCACCAGCAAAGTGATCTTTCTCCCCAAAGTCGGTAGTTAAAGTGATAATAGCTTGTGGC